>Ga0316204_10000598_pt1 | contig 126165 bp, 125 predicted proteins | sample 6monrhotite_MG_2_FD_205661 | JGI IMG/M metagenome (GOLD analysis project Ga0316204, IMG submission 205661) | Microbial mat bacterial communities from mineral coupon in-situ incubated in ocean water Damariscotta River, Maine, United States -... | ecosystem: Environmental > Aquatic > Marine >...
AAATACCCGCCTCTGAAATGGTCGCAAAATCACGCGCCCGCATTGAGGAGATTGACGCCAAAGACGCGATTGCCCTTGTGGGCGATCCTGATGTGTTGATCGTTGATCTGCGCGATGTGCGCGAACGCCACCGCTCGGGTTTTATTCCGGGCAGCTTTCATTGCCCGCGCGGCATGGCAGAGTTTTGGGTTGATCCCGACAGCCCCTATTTCAAACCCGAATTTGGCACCGACAAAAAGTTTGTTTTTCATTGCGCATCGGGGTGGCGATCCGCACTGACGGTGGCGACCTTAAATGACATGGGCTTTAAATCCGCCCATATCACAGAAGGTTTTTCCGGCTGGGTTGCCGAGGGCGGCCCTGTTGAAATGCCCGAAACCTAATCACTCAGGCAGCTGGCCGTTCAAAACATAGCGCAAAATCTCAACCACCTGTGCGGGATGTTCAGCAACGGCCAGCGCCGCCGCATCCACCTCTTTTAGCGCGTGCTGATGATCCGCACCGTGCAACACGATCAGGGACTTACCCAAAGCCGCCGCATATCCGGCATCAAAAGCCGCATTCCATTGCTTGTATTTGTCGCCAAAACGCACCACCACCACGTCGGCATCGGCGATTGCTTTGCGGGTGCGAATGGCGTTCAGCTTGGCCCCTTTGTGGTCATGCCAAAACTTGCTGGCCTCGGCCCCCAGAATGGCCACGCCGCAATCATCAGAGGCCGCGTGATCGGTCACCGGCGCGCTGAAGCTGATGTTCATCCCCTTGGCACCCTCAATGATCTGATCGCGCCAATCTGTATGGATTTCACCGGATAGGTAAACGGTAACGATTGTTTTGTTGTTCATTTATTTCTTCCTCGCAAAATTTTTGTTCCTCAAGAAACTCGCCCTTCTGCCATGGCCGTTCCAACCTGTTATTATAGGTAGCAAATTTCTCAATATGCTCAAGCAAAAGCGAACAGTTTTCCGTAACCAAATCGCGGGCAAGAAGTTCCAGGTTCACGCTCCACGCTTTCACCGTATCCCGGGGATCAGTTCCAACACTCACCCGAAAATCATACCAGTCAGGATACAGCTCCATCCGTAAAGGACCAACTTGCGCGGATTTTGAATATTGCTTTTCCGCAACTTCATTACGCCCCAACTCGGCCGCCGCCTTGGCCCATTGATGAAAGGATCTGCTGGAACCTGGATCTAAATTTGCGGCTTTTTTGAATGCCTCCAGCGCTTTTTGCGGCGCGTCCAGCGCGATATAACTAAGCCCGACAAGATAATGAACGTTTGCATAGGTGGGATCGGTGCGCATCGCGGTTGCGTATACTTCCAGCGCCTCGTCGATCTGCCCACGCCGATGCAGGCTGTACCCATAGGTTGCCATGGGGCGGGCAAAACCCAAAATCTTGTCCTCTTGGGAAAACTTGATCGCCCGATCCAGCCAGAAATCCGACGAGTCAAAATCACCCGCGCGCATATCCATCAGCCCGATCAGATTTGCCGCCCAGGCGCGGTCTGCGTGATTGGCCCGGACCATGGCAATGGCGCGGTCCCGTGCGCCGGTCTTTTTGGTTTGAAACTGATAGGCGGCCACAATGTAGGGGTCCAGATATTCCAACACCTTAATGGCGGCAGCTTCAAAATAAGGCTCCATGCCGGCCCCATCGAAATCCTGATTTAGCACATCCCCAAACGTGCCCACCGGAATTATAACCATGCCGTTTTTGTCAAACACCCTTAACCGAAGTTCCATTTTTTCTTCGCTACAGGCATTGTCATTACAAATGACTTCACCTGCGACGCGGGTTTGTTGCAACCCAAACACCGCGCGCAATGCTTTGGTAACGCTTTGCAGCGAAATGCCCGATCCGGGCACCACGATTTCGACCTCGGCGTCCTGATCCTGAAACGAGTTTTGGTTCTTGGTGGTGGCCGCTGCTTCGCTGATCCGTGAGATGTGGTTAGACAACCAATGCGAAGTGCCAACCGACGTGAAACCGCGTTTGATTAGTACATCCGGCAGGGTTATCGGTTCCATTACAACGCTGTCGCGCTGCAATTCTTGGACGACAACCATTATCATCGCAATAATCAGCGCAACCACGGTGAAGCTGATGAAAAAGCTGCGCAAGGTATCAAACCATTGAATCAGGTTTTTGCTCAGCTCGGCACTCCGGCGCACTGCGGGCTTATCGTTCGCCATAAAAACCCCTAAAAGAATAAATTCTTTAAAAGGCTAGCACGTTCATGGCGAACGACAAAGTCCTAGCTGCGAAGCGTGCCGCCAGTGGCCTTGGAAACTTTGGCGATGATTTTGTTTGAGACCGCTTCGATCTGTTCCTCAGTCAGGGTCTTTTCGGTTGGCTGCAACCGCACCGTGATTGCCAGTGATTTTTTGCCAGCCCCCATTTGGGCCTCGGCTTTGGCACCGGTGAATTCGTCAAACACGCTGACAGATTCAATCAATGTTTTATCGGCACCGGCAGCGGCGTTAACCAGCGCCAGCGCCTCAACCCCGTGATCCACAACAAACGCAAAGTCGCGCTCAACCGCCTGCAAATCCCGCAGGGTAAGCGCCGCGCGGGTGGCGGTATTGGATTTTGGAAAAGGCACGTTCGCCAGATGAATGGCAAAACCCACCACCGGCCCTTTGACATCCATCTGACCAAGCGTTTTGGGGTGCAATTCCCCAAACGCACAAAGGATGTTTTTCGGCCCCAGCGACAGACGGCCAGAACGACCGGGATGCCACCATTCGCGTGCCCCGCGTTGAACCATTTGTTTTGCCGGCGCGCCAATGGCCGACAAGATCGCCACAGCATCGGCCTTGGCATCAAACAGATCAACCGCACGGCGGGTGCCGTGAACATCCTTTGGCCCGGTGTGACCCACCAGAATGCCGGTTATCAGCATTTCCTGATCCGCCGGTTCGCCGCCGTGAAAAATTGGCCCCACCTCAAACAGCGCCATATCGGCAAAACCACGCGCCTGATTTCGCGCAGCCGCTTGCAAAAGACCCGGCATCAGCGAGGGGCGCATATGGCTCATGTCGCTGGAAATCGGATTTTCCAGCATCGTGCTGTCACTACCCCCACCAAAAAGCGCCGCAGATTTTTGATCGACAAAGCTGTAGGTGACGCATTCATTATAGCCCAACGCCGCCGTCGCGCGCCGCGCAATCTGTTCGCGTTTCTGCATCGGTGTCAGGATCGCGGTGGGCACGCCTGCGGTGGCGCGGGCAAAGGGTTTACCCTTTAGTTTGGTCAAAGACGCAATCCGCGCGACCTCCTCTACCAGATCGGCAGAACCCAAAACATCCGGTCGCCAGCTTGGCGCATAGGCCTGATCGCCTTCCAGCTTGAACCCCAATGCCGTCAGGGTTTGGCGCTGCTCGGATTCTGAAATTTCCATGCCGACCAGCGATTGCACCCGTTTGGCGTCCAGTTTGTAGGATCGCGTCGTATCAGGCACCCGGCCCGCGCTGACCAATTCGGAAGCCTCCCCGCCGCATAAATCCAAAACCATCTGCGTCGCCAGTTCCAAACCCGGCAAGGTCCATTCCGGATCAACACCACGTTCAAACCGATAGCGCGCATCGGAATTTATCTTCAGCTTGCGCCCGGTCATCGCAATTGTCACCGGATCCCAATAGGCACTTTCAACAAATACATTCACGGTTTCAGCCGTGCACCCGGTTTGCGCACCGCCCATGACCCCGGCGATACTTTCCACCGCATTGTCATCGGAAATCCCCATCATGCCCGCGCTCAGTGCGTAGGTTTTATCATCCAGCGCGATGATTTCCTCGCCGCCCTTGGTGCGATGCACGCGCAGGTTTCCCGACATTTTATCAACGTCAAAAACGTGCAAAGGCCGGTTTTGATCATAGGTAAAATAATTGGTAATATCGACCAAAATCGAAATCGGACGCAACCCAATGGCCTTGATCGCCTGTTGCAGCCACATGGGGCTTGGCCCGTTTTTCAGGCCGCGAATGACGCGACCATAAAACACCGGACAACCCTCCAATGTATCGTCGTCGATCGACACTGAAATCGGGCTTGGAAAACCAGCCTCAATTTGCGGCACTTCCAGTGGCTTGAGCGTGCCCAACCCCCGCGCCGCCAAATCCCGCGCCACACCGCGCACGCCCAGCGCATCGGGGCGGTTCGGCGTGATGGCGATTTCAATGACCGGGTCAATCGCGCCCGGATCGTGCGTGGCCAGATAATCGATGAAAAGACTGCCAACCTCGGGGCTATCTTTCAGTTCAATGATCCCGTCGTGTTCATCCGACAGTTCCATTTCACGTTCCGAGGCCATCATGCCGTGGCTCTCAATACCCCGGATTTTGCCAACACCAATGGTGGTATCAATGCCCGGCACGTAAACGCCCGGCTTGGCAACAACCACATGAATGCCGGTGCGCGCATTGGGGGCGCCGCAAATGATCTGCAACTCGCCCTCGTCAGTGTCGACCTTGCACACCCGCAGCTTGTCCGCATCGGGATGCTTTTCGGCGTGTTTGACATAGCCAACGGTAAAATCCTTAAGGACCTCGGCAGGGTTCACCACGCCTTCAACCTCCAGCCCCAAATCGGTCAGCGCATACAGAATGTCGTCAACCGACGCGTCGGTTTCCAGATGTTTTTTCAACCATGACAGTGTAAATTTCATCGGCTCAGCCCCCCTTGCAAATTCGGCTGGTCAAGGGCGGCAAACCCGTAGTGGCGCAGCCACCGCAAATCGCTGTCAAAAAATGCCCTAAGATCAGGAATGCCGTATTTCAGCATCGCAATCCGGTCGATCCCCATGCCAAAGGCAAATCCTTGCCAATTATCAGGGTCAACACCCGCCGCCGACAACACTTTTGGATGCACCATGCCCGACCCAAGGATTTCCAGCCAGTCATCGCCTTCGCCAACCTTCAGCGTGCCGTTTTTCCAACTGCACCGAATATCAACCTCGGCACTGGGTTCGGTGAACGGAAAATGCGAGGCACGGAACCGCAGCTCGACATTGTCGACCTCAAAATAGGCGCGAACAAACTCTTCCAACACCCACTTGAGATTGGCCATGGAAATGTCTTTGTCGATGGCCAAACCCTCGATCTGATGAAACATCGGCGTGTGGGTTTGATCGTAATCACAACGATACACGCGGCCCGGCGCGATCACGCGGATCGGCGCGCCCTGTTCGGCCATGGCGCGGATTTGCACAGGGCTGGTATGGGTGCGCAATACATGCGGCGCGCGATCGGCACCTTCGGGCAAAGACATGAAAAATGTATCGTGTTCTTGGCGGGCAGGATGTTCTGGCGGGATGTTCAGCGCGTCAAAATTGTACCAATCGGATTCAATTTGCGGCCCCTCGGCCACGGCAAACCCCATATCGGCAAAAATCGCTGTCACCTCTTCGGTGACCTGCGAAATCGGATGAATGGTGCCAACAGGGCGACCGCGACCGGGCAGGGAAACATCCAACCACTCGCGTTGCAACCGCTCGTTCAGGGCCGCATCCGCCAGCCCCTCTTTTTTGGCCATCAATGCCGAGTTGATCTCGTTTTTCAACGCATTCAACGCCGGACCCGCGGTTTGCCGTTCCTCGGCTGTCATCTTGCCAAGCTCGCGCATTTTCAGGGCAACTTCGCCCTTTTTGCCAATCGCCGAAACCCGCACATCTTCCAGCGTGGCCTCATCCTTGGCACCCGCAATGGCATCCAGATACTTCTTACGCAGATCGTCCATGATCGACCCTCCAAATATGTCCAGCGCTTGCTATCACACAAAGCCCCGATTGCAAGGGCACGCCCGCACCTTGGACGGCCCCACAGGGGCAGGCCAAGGGAAAACAGCGTGCCGTCAGGCACTCCTTAAGGTCACACCCCAAAACGAAAAACCCCCGCGTCGGCGATGCCGCGCGGGGGTTCTAAAATTCACTTCCTATTGAAGTTCTCAGGCCAACGCAGCTTTCGCTTTTTCTACGATGGCTTCAAACGCCGCCGGTTCATGCACGGCCAGATCGGCCAGAACCTTGCGGTCAACTTCGATACCGGCAAGGGCCAGACCGTTGATGAAACGCGAATAGGTGAACGCGGCATCGATGCTGCGCACACCGGCGTTGATCCGCTGGATCCACAACGCGCGGAAATTCCGCTTGCGCTGTTTACGGTCGCGTGTTGCATATTGGTTCGCTTTATCCACCGCCTGCGTCGCAGTACGGAAAGCGTTTTTGCGACGGCCGCTATAGCCTTTTGCCGCTTTGATCACTTTTTTATGACGGGCGTGGGTGACTTTACCGCTGGTAACTCTAGACATGGCTCATTCTCCTCAGCGCGCGTAGGGCATGTATTTTTTGACGATTGCAGTGTCCGGTTTGGACAAAAGCGTCGTGCCGCGTGCCGTGCGGATAAACTTGGTTGTACGTTTGATCATGCCGTGGCGTTTGCCAGCTTGGCCTGCTTTGATGTGGCCATTGGCCGTCACCTTAAAGCGCTTCTTGGCGCTTGATTTAGTCTTCATCTTGGGCATTTCCGTCTCCTCTTTATTTCTGAGCGGTAAACACGCGACTCGGCATGCCACATTGGCCGGTCACGCGGGTTGAAACGGTCGTATAGGGTTGGCAATGCGCACTGGCAAGGGAAAAATCCCGAAAACCGCCAAAATCAGCGCCTAAAAGAACTGCCCGATCACACCCATGATGACATCAGGAATTTCCACCAACTGATAGCCACCGGGTTTTTGGCTGTAGGCATAGGCGATCAGGCCGATGGCGGCCAGAAACGAAAGGCCGCTAAATCGAATTGAACGGCCTTCCGAATAGGTTGCAATCAATCCGGGGATGGTCAGAACAAGCAGGGCCAGGCCCAGCACAAACATCAGATCAGGTTGCATATTTTGCTCCTTTCACCTGCAATTCTGGCAAGTTATTCTGGCAAGTTATTCCGGCTCGCTACGAGAAATCAACCGTTCTTCACAGGGGGCAACGCGCAAAATATTTGTGGTGCCGGGTTGGTTGAACGGCACGCCTGCGGTGACAACGATCTGATCCTTTGCGGCGGCAAATTCGTATTTCAAGGCGGCGCGTACCGCCGAAATCACCGCGTCTTTAAAGCGGCCAACCTCGCCGGTTGTCAGACAACAATGCAGCCCCCAAGTCATCGTCAGTTGACGGGCCGTTGACATCAGCGGCGTCAGCATGATGATCGGCACGCCCGGACGTTCACGCGCCACCAGGGCGGCGGTTGATCCTGATTGTGAAAAACAACAGATCGCTTTGATGTCGGTGGTTTCGGCAATTTCGCGCGCGGCGGAAACGATGGCATCGGCCACAGTGGTTTTATCGGCCCCGCGACTGGCGATAATCACCTCGCGATAGGTCGGATCGTTTTCCACCTCGATGGCAACATTGTTCATCGTTGTCACGGCTTCAATCGGGAAGCTGCCGGCGGCGGATTCGGCGCTGAGCATAATCGCGTCAGCACCCTCATAAATCGCGGTGGCAACATCGGAAACCTCGGCCCGCGTGGGCATCGGACTTTCGATCATGCTTTCCAACATCTGGGTTGCCACAATCACCGGCTTGGCCACACGGCGACAAGCACGGATCATGCGTTTTTGCAGCGGTGGCAGGTTTTGCACCGGCAGCTCGACCCCCAAATCACCCCGGGCCACCATAATGCCGTCCGAGGCCCGCAGGATTTCGGCAAATGCCTCAACGGCGGCGGGTTTTTCGATCTTTGACAAAATCGCCGCCCGGCCCCTGACCAGATCGCGCCCTTCGTAAACATCTTCGGGGCGCTGAACAAAAGACATCGCCAACCAGTCAACACCCAGTTCGCAAACAAATTCAAGATCACGTTTATCCTTGGGTGACAGCGCCTTTAACGGCAGCAAAACATCCGGGACATTCACGCCCTTATTGTTGGAAATCGTACCGCCAGCCTCGACGCTGCATTCGGCAAAATCCGCGCCACATTTTTCAACGGTTACGCGAATTTTACCGTCATTGATCAACAAGCTCGCGCCCGGTTGCAGTGCTTCGAAAATTTCCTTGTGCGGCAGTTGAACCCGCGTGGCGTCCCCCGGTGTGTCATCCAGATCAAAGCGAAACTTTTGACCTACTTCCAATTCCTCGGACCCATTTTTAAATGCGCCACAGCGCAGCTTTGGCCCCTGAAGATCCGCCAAAATGGTGATCGGGCGGGCCACATCGGTTTCGATTTTTCGAATGATGGCGTGGCGGGCCGCGATATCATCGTGGCTGCCGTGGCTCATGTTCAGGCGGAACACATCGGCACCGGCCTCAAACAGGGCCCGAATGGTTTTATAGTCACTGGAAGCCGGGCCCAAAGTGGCCACGATTTTTACATTGCGCAGGCGTCTCATGCTTGTCGCATCCTTTTTTGTTGTTTTCATGTCTGTGGGCCGCCTTCCCTATGCCGGAAAACAAGATGTTGCACAACTGGAACTTTGGCCCGACAAAGGATAAATAGCCGCTGACCGGCTCGAATTCACCATCACAAAGGCACTTGCAATGTCCACCGCCCCGTTTCAAATCATCGGTCAAAACCGCCCCGGGCCGTGGGTTGTCACCTGCGATCACGCCTCAAACCGTGTGCCCGACTGCACCAATGGCGGCTGTCTTGGGTTGCCAGCCCACGATATGTCACGCCACATCGCCTATGATGTTGGGGCCGCAGGCGTGACCCGGGCCTTGGCACAGTATCTGGACAGCCCCGCCGTTTTGTCCAATTTTTCCCGTTTGGTCATCGATCCAAACCGTGGCGAGGATGACCCGACGCTGTTGATGAAACTTTACGATGGTACTTTGATTCCCGCCAATCGCCACGCCGACGGCACTGAAATTGGCCGTCGTCTGAATGCCTTTCACCGCCCCTATCACGATGCGCTGACTGCGGTTTTGGCGGCGCGATCAAGACCTGTCATTTTGTCGGTGCATTCTTTTACGCCACAGCTTGCCGGTCGCCCCCCCCGCCCCTGGCACATCGGTATTCTGTCCGCCAGCGATCGGCGTTTGGCGGATCCAACTTTGGCGCGACTGGCACAACATGGCGATCTGTGTGTGGGGGACAACGAACCCTATTTGGGCGAGCTGCCCGGGGATGCGATGGATCGTCACGCCCTGCAACATGACCGCCTGCACTTGTTGCTTGAACTGCGCAATGATTTGATCGAAACCGAACCGCAACAATACCACTGGGCCGAGCGACTGGCCCCGATATTCACCGCCGCACTGGCGGATGTTACAAAGCTGACAGATATTACAAAACAGGAACTGGCCCATGGATAAGCAAACCCAAATTCAAGCCGAGGCCGCCGCCTTTCGCCGCCTGCGTGACCATCTGGCCGACCGCACGGATGTGCAAAATATCGACATGATGATTTTGACAGGCTTTTGCCGCAATTGCCTAAGCCGCTGGTATCAAGAGGCGGCCAATGAACGCGGGGTTGAGATGGATAAAGACGAAGGCCGCGAGGCGTTTTACGGCATGCCATTCGCAGAGTGGCGCGAATTGCACCAAACCGAGGCAACCGCCGCGCAAAAGGCCGCCTTCAAAGACGCACACAAGGATTAAGCGGTCCTGACCCCAATAAATACAAAGGGCCGCACCATTGCTGGCGCGGCCCTTTGAAGTGAAACCGGTGAATTTTAAATCGCGGCCTTGCGGCTTTCTTCCAGATAGATTTCGCGCAACCGCGGGGCCACATGACCCGGCGCGCCGGTGCCAATCTGTGTGCCGTCGATTTCCACCACCGGCTGCACAAACATCGTCGCCGATGTGATAAACGCCTCATCCGCGTCTTTAACTTCGTCGATGGTGAAATTGCGCTCGACCACTTCCATCTGTGCCTCGACTGCGAACCGCAAAACAGCCGCACGGGTGATGCCGTGCAGAATGTCATTAGACAGCGCCCGGGTGATGATTTTACCATCCTTCACGATATAGGCGTTGTTGGATGTGCCTTCGGTCACAAACCCATCCTCAACCATCCAAGCATCGTCACAATTCGCCGCTTTGGCCATCATTTTACCCATGGCGGGGTACAGCAATTGTACGGTTTTGATATCACGACGCCCCCAGCGCACGTCGGGGATCGAAATCACCTTGATGCCGGTTTTTGCAATCGGGCTTGCCACGGTGTTTTTGACTTGGGTGAACATGACCAGACTGGGGGCCACATCCTTGGGATAGGCAAAATCACGGTCCGCGGCACCGCGGGTGACCTGCAAATAAACCAAGCCTTCGGTGACCTCGTTCACCGCCACCAATTTGCGGTGAATTTCCAGCAATTCATCGTCAGAAACCGGCGCGCCCATGTCCAATTCCCTTAACGATCGCGCAAGACGCACCGTGTGGCCCGCAAAATCGACCAGCTTGCCGTCGATCACCGAGGTCACCTCGTAAACCCCATCGCCCATCAGAAATCCACGATCAAAGATCGAAATTTTCGCGTCTTCTTCGGCGACGTATTCTCCGTTGACGTAAACTGTGCGGCTCATAAGCGGTTTCTCCTTGGCGAATGTTTGAATGTCAGATGTGGTTGTTTTATCGCACCGCGCCATAGCGCGCATCGCCGGCGATGACGATGGCTTTGCGTTTTGATTTCGGGTTTCTTGGTTCATAGATTTCGGTCTTGCCCCCGGTTGCAGGCCCCAGAACTAAACAGCTGGTCCCGACGGGTTTCCCCGTGGTTGACCAGCGACCGTTCATCATACAGATCAGCCCCTCGGATGTCACAATCCAGGAAGAATAATTGATTTTCAAGATGCCATTGTTTGACTTCATAGAGCGGCTTGCGCCGGTCTCGTCAAAAAAGAACGTCGGGTTATAGCGCGTCGTCAACATGATCGAGCGACCCAGAAGTGCTGCGCGCAGTTTGCGGTCTTGTTTCAAGCTTTCTGGGGTATTCACCCCCTGATCAAGCAGGGCGCGCGCAGCGTCAAGTTGCCCCGCAAACCGCAGATCGCTAAGCCCGATAACGCTGGTGGCAAGCTTTGCATTCAGGGGTTTGTAAACCGCAGCCACGCGCCGGGTTTTGACCGTTTGCGCGAGCGTGCGTTTGCCGTTGACCATATAAACCAGACAGTCGCGCTGGCCTTTGCGCATAAACCCACGACAAAATTGCAACGCGCGGATCTCGGCGGCCTTGGCAGAGCGCATACCCTCAGACCAGCCCCAAGGCCCATCCGGCGAAATCGCCATGGCGAAATTTTTCCGGCCCCTGCTGGCGGTATTCAGCCCTTCGGCCTGACGGCTTGTCAGCGTCACGTTCCAGTTGTCTTGCGCCTGAACCGAGGGCACCGTCATGACCAGTACGGCCAGTAGGGAAATCACAAAAAACAGCGTTTTGTTTATCGTCATCATGGCCTCGTTGTGTTACCCCCAAAGGGCAGCGGGTGGTGGATGCACACCCGCATCATCAAATACCAGCGGCACATCACGGTCTTGGGCCAACAGCAGCGGGCCGTCAAGGTCGGTAAACGCCACACCCTGCGCCACCAGAACCGCCGGGGCCATCGCCAAGGATGACCCCACCATGCAGCCGACCATAACGCCAAAGCCCGCATCAATCGCCGCCTGTTTCAGCGCCAGCGCCTCGGTCAGGCCACCGGTTTTATCCAGCTTGATGTTCACCACGTCATATTTGCCCGCCAAATCCGGCAGGCTGGCGCGGTCATGACAGGACTCGTCAGCACAGACCGGCAAAGGGCGGGCGATTTCACCCAGCATTTGATCTTGGCCTGCGGGCATCGGTTGTTCCACCAGCTTAACCCCAAGGCGCAGCAAATGCGGCGCAAGATCGCTGTAAATATCGGCAGACCAGCCCTCGTTGGCGTCCACAATAATGGCGGCTTTGGGCGCACCACGACGCACCGCCTCGAGCCGCGCCATGTCATCCGCCGTGCCCAGTTTGATTTTCAACAATGGGCGGTGGGCATGTTTTGCCGCGGCTTTTTGCATGTTTTCAGGCGTGTCCAGCGACAAGGTAAACGCGGTGATTTCCGGCGCAGGCTGCGCCAATCCGGCCAATTGCCAAACCCGTTGCCCGGCTGTTTTGGCCTCCAGATCCCACAACGCACAATCAACCGCGTTGCGGGCCGCCCCGGCGGGCAGGCTGTGCATCAGGTTTTCGCGGGTCAGATCACCGCCCAGCCCCTGAATTTCTGCGGCGACGCTGGCCATGCTTTCGCCATAACGCGCATAGGGCACGCATTCGCCCCAGCCCGTTATGCCACCTTTGGTAACGCGCACGGTCAGCACATCGGCTTGGGTGCGCGAGCCACGGGAAATGGTGAATACCTCGGCCAGTTTAAAGGCGTCGCGGGTAACAGTGATCATATCGCCGCCAGCGCATCCACCAACCGCGCCGCGCCGTGGCGAAACGGGTCAACCGTTGGCAGGCCCATCTCGGCTTCAACCTCGGCCATATAGGCCAAGGCCGCCGCGTCATCCAAATGCTGGGTGTTCACCGAAATACCCACAACCTTGCAGGCCGGATTGCCAACTTGCGCCAGCGTCAACGCCACATCGCGCAGGGCGGCAAGGCTGGGCGGTTGATAACCGGGCAAGCCGCGCATGTGTTTGCGGGTTGGTTCGTGGCACAGGATCAACGCATCAGGCTGGCCCCCGTGAACCAAGGCCATGGTCACGCCGGAAAATGACACATGGAACAGGCTGCCCTGCCCCTCGATCAAATCCCAGTGGTCATCATCATTGTCAGGTGTCAGATATTCAATCGAACCGGCCATGAAATCGGCAATAACCGCATCAAGCGGCACACCGTCACCAGTAATCAGAATACCGGTTTGACCGGTGGCGCGAAAAGTGGATTTCATCCCGCGTTTCTGCATTTCAATGTCCATCGCCAAGGCCGTGTACATTTTACCCACCGAACAATCGGTGCCAACCGGCAGGCACCGTTTGCCGCTACGCTTGACCCCATTGGCAATCGGATAGTCGATCGTGGGAATGCGCACGTCATGCAATGTCGCGCCGGTTTCTTTGGCAGCGGCGACCAAATCGGCCTCGTCCGCCAAAAGGTTGTGCAGCCCGCTGGCCAGATCATAGCCCATGCGCATCGCCTCGATCAGCACGTCTTTCCACGACGCCGAGATATAGCCACCGCGATTTGCCACACCGATCACCAAGGTTTTGGCGCCCGCCGCCTTGGCCTCGGCCAATGTCATGTCGGCGATATTCAGATCGGCACCACAGGCGGGCAGGCGAAACTGCCCCACGGCATTATCAGGACGCCAATCTTTGATCCCTTGTGCAACTTTCGCTGACAATTGATCGGGCGCATCGCCCAAAAACAAAAGGTAAGGTGTCTTGATCATCGGTTCTGCCCCCAAAGCTTGTGCATATTCGCGCCGTGGGTAGCATGCAAAAAACGGGATCCACTTCGAAAACCGCCGCGTTGCCGCCAGTTAACGAAATATTTTCATCAAAAACACCGATTTTGTCGAATTTTCCACCAAACTTCACCCAAAGCTTGCTGTGAAGCACCAATTTTATCGATCCTCAGCCTGCATTTCTGCCCACATGTCCGCAATCCAGCCCTTGATGGTCAGCGCTTCTTGCCAACGGTTGGACATTTCGCGCCCGTCGGCCCCGGTCATTGCATATTCAGGCGGGCCTAATTCACACAGGAAAATGCAATCGCCTGTGGCGTTACGTCGGCGCCAGCTTTGCAAACCTTCGCGCCACCAGCCCTGAAACAAATCCACCCACGGCCTGTGCTGCGGAAAATCCAGTTGCAACTGGATTTGTTGGCGGCTGGCAACGCGGCCCTGAAAACTGTCGGAGCGTTCCAGAATGCGGCTGATCAGCCCCATATCCCGATCCGACATCGGCAGCTTGAATTCACGATCCACCACATAGTGGCTCAGGTCTGCGCACATCCGCATTTCAGGCACCGCATCCAGCAAACACAATGTTGAATATAAATCGTTGGTGATGCAATTGCGGTGCGCCTCAAACTGGATCGGCATGTTTTCCTCGGCGGCCATTTCGATCCATTGGCGCACGACAGGAATCATGCCCTCGACAGTCAACGGCATCACCTGACCAATCAGATCAACAAAAGGCGAGCCGAACTCGCGCGCCATTTGCAGGGTATCGCGGAATTCCTCGATCGATTTGGGAAAGGCCACGATCAGCGGTGTCAGCCCGGCGGCCTTCATGATCGGCTGCACCTCGTAAGCCTGCGCCACATCGCCCGCCCCCAGATCGATGGCCATGCCGTCATACCCCGCACCGGCGACCATTTCGCAAACCTGATCATAGGGCAGTTTGATGCCGGTCTGGTCATGCGGCTGCATCGCCCAAAGCGAAGTATAGGTTTTCAGTTGGCGCATCGCGACTCTCCTTTGGGTGCGCTCAAAGCCTACTTTGGTGCTGCGACGCGGCGCAACAGGTGATCCCTTTTGCACTTGCAGCACAACGCGCAATATTCTAACCCTTGCGCGACCCGAAACGTAACTTCCTTACTTAGCCACGGAGAAACCATGAGCTTTCGTTTGCAACCCGCCCCCCCTTCCCGCCCCAACCGTTGCCAGTTGTTCGGCCCGGGTTCGCGTCCTGCGATTTTTGAAAAAATGGCGGCATCGGCGGCGGATGTGATCAATCTTGATCTAGAAGATTCCGTGGCCCCCGACGACAAGGCGCAAGCACGCGCCAACATCATTGCCGCGATTTCCGATGTCGATTGGGGCACTAAAACCCTGTCAGTACGGATTAACGGTTTGGACACACCTTATTGGTATCGCGATGTGGTGGATTTGCTGGAACAAGCGGGCGAGCGCCTGGATCAGATCATGATCCCCAAGGTTGGCTGTGCCGCGGATATTTACGCCGTGGACGCATTGGTCACCGCGATCGAGGCCGCCGCAGGGCGCGCCAAGAAAATCAGCTTTGAGGTCATTATCGAAAGTGCGGCGGGCATTGCCCATGTCGAAGAGATTGCCGCCAGCAGCCCGCGTTTGACCGCGATGTCATTGGGGGCGGCGGATTTTGCGGCATCCATGGGGATGCAGACCACGGGGATCGGCGGCACGCAAGAAAACTATTATATGGTGCATAAAGGCCAAAATCATTGGTCCGACCCGTGGCATTGGGCACAGGCCGCCATCGTCGCCGCCTGTCGCACCCACGGGGTTTTGCCGGTGGACGGGCCGTTTGGCGATTTTTCCGATGACGAAGGTTTTGTCGCCCAGGCACGGCGTTCCGCCACCTTGGGCATGGTGGGCAAATGGGCGATTCATCCCAAACAAATCACCTTGGCCAATGAGGTATTCACGCCTTCGGCGGAACAAGTGGCCGAAGCCCGCGAAATTATCGCCGCAATGGAACAGGCCAAGGTCGATGGTGCTGGCGCCACGGTTTACAAAGGCAGACTGGTTGACATAGCGTCGATCAAACAAGCCGAAGTGATTGTACGCCAAAGCGAAATAATCGCCGCCAGCGCCTAGCCAGACAGGACCAGCACATGCCCACCAAAACCACGCCCGCTAAAATTGCCGTCATCACCGGGGCCGCGCGGGGTATCGGGCTGGCCACGACGCGGGTTATGCTCGCCGAAGGCTGGCAGGTGGCGATGGTTGATCGCGATGGTGATGAACTGGCCACTTTGGGGGAAATCAGCGGCGCAAAACCCTTTGTTCATGACGTGTCTGATCCTGCGGCGGTTGAGGCGATGACGAAGGCCATTTTGGCCGAATTCGGCCAGATCAACGCGCTGGTGAACAATGCCGGTGTCGCCGATTTTGGCCCGATGGCGGAAACTGATTTTGCCCGTTGGCGGCGCGTGATGGAAACCAATCTGGACGGGGTTTTTCTGGTGTCCCAGGCGATCATTCCCGCGCTCAAGGCCCAGCAGGGTTCAATCGTTAACATTGCGTCAATTTCCGGCCTTCGCGCTTCGACCCTGCGGGTGGCATATGGCACCTCCAAAGCCGCCGTCATTCAGCTGAGCAAACAACAGGCTGCCGAACTGGGCGAATTTAACGTGCGGGCCAATTGCGTTTGCCCCGGCCCGGTGCGCACCAAATTGGCGATGGCGGTTCATTCCCAGGACATTATCGACGCCTATCACGATGCAATCCCGCTGAACCGTTATGGCACCGAAGGTGAAATCGCCGAGGTCATCGCCTTTTTGTGCAGCGACAAAGCCAGCTATGTCACGGGGCAGGTTGTCGCCGCTGACGGGGGATTTGAAAGCACCGGTGTCGGCTTGCCGAGCTTGCGAAAATAACAGTTGCGGTGATTGCATGACGCGCGGCGCCGGGAATAATCCGGTGGGCCGGTTGCGATCACGGATCGAAACCAAACCAAAAATATGCCAAACCGGCTTGGCGTCTTGCCGAAATTCTGTTTAACAGCCCCAAGTTTCGGCAAACCTTCGTGCCGTCAGTACCGTTGATTGAAAGGCCTAAAGATGAAAATCAGTATAGGGAAGGTTCATTTCAATGTCGAACCGGGCGAAAACGCACCGTTTTGGCAGTTGGTCAGTGACGGCGCATGGGAAACAGCTACATATACCTCGCTCAAAGCATTGATCACCCCTGAAACCACGGTTCTAGACATCGGGGCCTGGATTGGGCCAACGGTTTTGTATTCTGCCCAACTGGCCAAAAAAGTATATGCATTTGAACCCGATCCCATTGCCCATGCCCTGTTGACCAAGAACAAGGCCGCCAATGCCGACCAGCCGTGGACCGAAAATCTGGAACTCATCGAAAAAGGCATCAGCGCGGAAACCGGCCCGCGTAATTTTGGCAGCCGCGCAGGCGGTGGCGATTCCATGAGCAGCTTTCTGTTTGAGGGCGAAGATACAAGCTGGGAAATTCAGACGATCAGCCTGCCGGATTTTTTGAAAGAGCATAAACTCGAAACCACAAAAATTCTGATAAAAATGGACATCGAAGGTGGTGAATACGAAGTTATCCCGAAACTTAAAGGCTTGCTTCAAAACGATAATATTTCTGTCATGCTGTCGCTGCATCGCCGCTTTTTGCGTAAATCACTAAAACAAAAACATGCAGGCAAGGGCGTGATTTTGCAAACATTGCTGGCGCGCATCGAGTTGGTAAAAATGCACCGTGCCGTCATGTCAGCCTTTGGTACCCGCCACATTTCTTTGGCCAACGGGCAAAAAGTGAACGTGCGAGCGCGGCTTTTGAAATTGGCGCTATTCGGGCGCTTTCCCGCAGAACTGGTCATAAAATAGACTGTTATTAAGTTCCGGCACGCATTTTCCAATACGTGCCGGAGATCAATCTCAGGCGTGGATCGCCCCGTCGCCACAGGCCAGTGCCGCCTCGCGTACCGCTTCGGAATAGGTGGGGTGCGCGTGACAGGTTAGGGCCAAATCCTGAGCAGAAGCGCCAAATTCCATCGCCACGCAAACCTCGTGGATCAAATCCCCCGCCGCAGGCCCGATGATATGGGCACCCAGAATCCGGTCGGTTTCTTTATCGGCAATCAATTTCACAAATCCGTCGCCGGCAAAAACCGCCTTGGCACGACCGTTGCCCATGAAAGAAAATTTGCCGATTTTCACCGCGCGACCACCTTCTTTGGCCTCGGCTTCGGTCATACCGACACTGGCCACCTCGGGGTGGGTATAAATCACGCCGGGAATGACGCCATAATTAACGTGGCCCGATTTGCCCGCAACCACCTCGGCCACGGCCATACCCTCATCCTCGGCTTTATGGGCCAGCATCGGGCCGGTAATCACATCGCCAATGGCATAAATGCCCGGCAGGTTGGTACCCCAATGATCGTTGGTTTTGATCTGACCGCGATCGGTCATCTCACCGCCCAGATCGGCGAATCCAAGACCATCGACAAAGGGTTTGCGCCCCGTGGCGACCAGCACACAATCGGCGTCCAGCACCTCGGTTTTTTCGGTCTTTTTCACCTGATAGGTGACCTTGGCTTTGCCCCTGGCGACCTCTACGCCTTGCACCGCCGCCCCCATGATAAATTTCAGCCCCTGTTTTTCCAGCAACCGTTTAAGGCCGCGCTGAACATCCTTGTCCATGCCCGGCGTGATCGCGTCCAGAAACTCAACAACCGTCACCTCGGCACCCAGGCGCGCGTAAACAGAGCCAAGTTCCAGCCCAATTACACCCGCCCCGATCACCACCAGTTTTTTCGGAATTTTTGCCAATTCCAACGCACCGGTTGAACTGACCACGGTTTTTTCGTCAACCGTCACGCCCTTTAAGGTCGAGGGTTCCGATCCCGTCGCAATGATGATGTTTTTGGCCTGATGCACATCCGCGCCAACCGTCACCTCGCCCGTGCCGGTCAGCTTGGCCCAGCCCTTAATCCAGTCGATTTTGTTCTTTTTGAATAAAAATTCGATGCCACCGGTATTCTGGCCGATCACATCATCCTTATAGGTCAGCATTTGCTTCCAATCGACGCTGGGCGCCTTACCCTTCAGACCCATGGTGGGAAAGTTATGCTGGGCTTCGTGCAGGCTGTGGGTGGCATGCAGCAACGCCTTTGACGGGATACAACCGACATTCAAACAGGTACCACCCAGCGTTTCGCGCCCTTCTACAACGGCGGTTTTCAGACCCAATTGCGCACAGCGGATGGCGCAAACATAACCACCCGGACCGGCCCCAATAACGATGACATCATAGCTGGACATAAGATTTTCCTTTTCTAGTCTGTTTGTGCAAGTCATGAACGCATTGCCGTAATTGCCGCGCGTGGCGGGCTTTCTTGCAGGTACCCTGCGTCACATAATTCATATCAGTGCCGCCAATAACATCAGTGTGGTTGCCCCAAAACCGATCAACCACACCACGCTGCGCCACGGTGTTAAGCCGAACCTATAACATGGCACATATAAAATACGTGCTGCGACAAATGTATAGGCACAAATCGCGGTGAACAATGTCGATTGCCCCGACAGGGTGATCACAAGGCTGGCAATGGTGAACAGGATCAACGCCTCAAAGTTGTTGATAAAGGCGCGGTACAATCTGCCGGTTTTTGCCGACATAAAGGTATCCAGACTGCCACCCAATCGATCAGGGTCACGTGGCGATATGGTTTTTCCAAGGCCCAGCTCGATATTCGCAGGCACCGCCATCAGAACAAATTGCACAACCTGCAACAACGCGGCCAGCGTCAGGGCTGTCAATTCGGCATTCATCCTGTTTGCCTCCTCAAACCGTCCAGATTGCAATCTGTTCAGGCGTCAGGGTCGACGCCCGTTGTTCCTGAAACCACGCTTTACAATGTTCGTTCAGCGCCCTCAGTTTTGCATCGCGCAGCAGGTTTTCAATGGCTTTCGCGGTGTTTGGCCAATGGGCCTGAATCGACAGATCCTCGACATGGTTCATGTTATGGCTGCGCTGAAATTTAGACCCAAGAAAGTATTTGTCGCTGACAATGCCCATCCCGTCACCGCGCACATTTTTCATCAGCAACACGTCTTGGCTTTTGACTGCATAATGGCGGATGCGGGCGTTTTCCCAAGTACAATCGTCAAACTCCATGCCGTATCGGTTCAAGCGCCATTTACCGAGCGCGCCGTTCGGCACCTCACGGCCCGCCGCGTTCACCACCTTGATTTGGCCCGAAACAGGATGTTTGGGCATGTGATCCCGCGCACCACGAAATTTGTCGGGGCGAAACATCGATTTATGCAACTGAACGCGAGGTTGCGGCGCGGCCTGCCCTTTGGTGAAACTGGGAATAACATAGCCACCGTCCCATTCGGTCAGCCCGTTGTCGCCCATCAATTGCCAAAGAATGGCAACCGCGTCGGCATCGGGCAACACATTCAACAGCGCAGGCAGTCGCCCATCGCCGCAGGTCACCTCTAAAAATTCATCCGCATCAATGTGCAAAATCCACTCATATTTCGCCAAACTGCCATCGGTTAGCAAATTGGCAAATGCCTTGGTTTGCGGCGCCTTGCCGGGTGGCACGTCCTGGCTAATGTGGGTGATCTCGCCCAGTTCCGCCAACCGGGCCAGCAAAGCATCCGAGCCGTCGGTACAGGCATTGGACACGATGACAACATCGTCAAACCCAATGCCCTTATGATAGGCAACCCATTCCAAAATGAATTGCCCCTCATTGCGCATGCAACAGACGACGGCGGTTTTTGGCATCAAAGATCCATCAACAACCGACGCGGATCTTCCAGTGCCTCTTTCACCCGCACCAGAAAGGTCACCGCCCCCTTGCCGTCAACGATCCGGTGGTCATAGGACAAGGCCAAATACATCATTGGGCGAATAACGACTGCGCCCTTGATGGCCATCGGGCGGTCCTGAATTTTGTGCATCCCCAAAATGCCCGATTGCGGCGGGTTCAAAATCGGCGAGGACATCAGGCTGCCGTAAACACCGCCGTTGGAAATGGTGAACGTGCCGCCCTGCATTTCCGCCATGCTCAGTTTGCCATCCCGCGCACGCGCGCCTTTTTCAGCAATCGCCTTTTCGATCTGGGCAAACGACATCGCATCGGCATCACGGATCACCGGCACCACAAGGCCCGACGGCGTGCCCGCCGCGATCCCCATATGCACGAAGTCTTTGTAAACCACGTCGGTGCCGTCGATTTCCGCGTTCACCTCGGGCACTTCGCGCAACGCATGACAACAGGCCTTGGTAAAGAACGACATAAAGCCCAGTTTCACCCCGTGTTTTTTCAAAAACAGGTCTTTGTATTCATTGCGCAGGGCCATCACCTCGGTCATGTCCACCTCGTTATAGGTGGTCAACATGGCGGCGGTATTCTGGCTTTCTTTCAGACGCCGCGCAATGGTCTGGCGCAGACGCGTCATGGCCACGCGTTCCTCGCGGGCGGCATCGTTTGCGGCAACGGGTGCGCGTTGGGCACTCGGGGGGGTGGGCACAGTCGCCGCAGGCGCTGGGGCCGCCACACCGCCGGCAAGGGCTGCGGCCACGTCTTCTTTCATCACCCGGCCATCGCGCCCGGTGCCGGTCACCTGATCCGCCGACAAACCAGCCTCGGCCATCGCCTTTTTCGCAGCGGGTGCATTTTCAACATCTTTTTTGGCCCCAGAATTTTCCACTGGCGCAGCGACGGCGGGTGCTGCTTTGGCGGGCGCGACAACAGTGCCCCCTGATGTCATTACCGCCAATTTGCCACCGGCTTGTATCGTCACCCCGGTGGCAGCCAAAATTTCACTCAATACACCGGTGGCAGGGGCCGGAACCTCGACCGTTACTTTGTCGGTTTCCAACTCGCACAACATTTCATCCTGCACCACCTTGTCACCAACCGCTTTGTACCACGAGGCAACCACAGCCTCGGTGACACTTTCCCCCAGTGTCGGCACCATCACATCGACCGACCCGCCACCTGCGGGCGCAGCCTTTTCGGCATTTCCTGTTTCAACCGGTGCCGCCACGGCACTTGCGCCTGCACTAGCATCAGCAATGGCACCGTCGCCCGCCTGCAATGTAGCCAACAGGGCATCTACCCCAACGGTTTGCCCCTCGGCGGCGATAATTTCGCCCATCACACCGGCAACAGGTGACGGCACCTCGACCGTAACTTTGTCGGTTTCCAATTCACACAGCATTTCATCAACAGCCACCGCATCGCCGGGCTTTTTGAACCATGTTGCCACGGTCGCCTCGGTTACGCTCTCGCCCAATGTGGGTACTCGAATATCGGTCATTATGCTTTTCCTTGAATTGTCAGCGCATCGTCGATCAGCGCGGCTTGTTGTGCTTTGTGTTGACTGGCCAGACCCGTCGCGGGCGAGGCCGATGCCGCGCGACCCACATAATGGGGCCGTTGCACATCAGATTTCAGGCGATTTAACACCCACTCGATATTGGGTTCAACGAAGGTCCAGGCACCTTGGTTTTTCGGCTCTTCCTGACACCAGACAACTTCGGCACCGGTGAACCGTTTCAGTTCATTGATCATGGATTTTGCCGGAAACGGATAGAACTGTTCCAGACGCATCAGGTAAATATCGTCAATCCCGCGTGCGTCGCGTTCTTCCAGCAAGTCATAATACACCTTGCCCGAACACAGAACCACGCGCTTGATCTTGGTATCCGCCACCAGTTTGGTATCAGAATTGCCATGCTGGGCATCATCCCACAAAACCCGGTGAAACGAGCTGCCGGTTTGAAATTCTTCCGCCGTTGAAACGGCCATTTTGTGGCGCAGCAAGGATTTTGGCGTCATCATCACCAGCGGCTTGCGGAATGTGCGGTGCAACTGACGCCGCAGAATGTGGAAATAATTCGCCGGTGTCGTACAGTTGGCGATGATCCAGTTATCCCCGCCGCACATTTGCAAAAACCGCTCCAGTCGGGCCGAGGAATGTTCCGGCCCCTGCCCTTCAAAGCCATGCGGCAACAGCATGACCAAACCAGACATCCGCAACCATTTGCTTTCCCCCGATGAGATGAATTGATCAAACATGATCTGCGCACCATTGGCAAAATCGCCAAACTGCGCCTCCCACATGGTCAATGCGTTGGGTTCGGCCAAGGAATAGCCATATTCAAAGCCCAGCACCGCATATTCCGACAGCATGGAATCGATCACTTCATACTGTGCCTGCCCCTCGCGAATGCTGTTCAGCGGATAATAGCGCTCTTCGGTATCTTGGTTGATCAGGCCGGAATGGCGTTGGCTGAACGTACCACGGGTACTGTCTTGGCCCGACAATCGCACCGGAAACCCCTCGGTCAACAAAGACCCAAACGCGATGGCCTCGCCGGTGGCCCAATCGATGCCCTTGCCGGTTTCAAACATCTGCTTTTTGCTGCCCAACAGGCGGTCAACGGTTTTATGCAGCGGAAAACCATCAGGCGCGCGGCTTAAGGCGGTGCCAATTTGGTCGAAAACCTCTTTGTCGATCGATGTTTTACCGCGTTGGTAATCCTGTTCCTTGTGCTTATCCAGATGCGACCACTTTCCATCCAGCCAATCAGCCTTGTTCGGGCGATAGGTTTTACCGGCCTCAAACTCCTCATTCAAATGCGCCTGGAACGCCGCTTTCATATCCTCGATTTCGCCCTCGGGGATCAGGCCATCCTTGACCAGACGTTCGGTATAAAGCGTAAGCGAGGTTTTGTGCTTTTTGATTGTTTTATACATGATCGGGTTGGTGAACATCGGCTCGTCGCCTTCGTTGTGACCAAACCGGCGATAACAAATGATGTCCAGCACCACGTCTTTGTGAAATTTCTGGCGAAATTCTGTGGCCACTTTCGCCGCATGCACAACCGCCTCGGGATCGTCGCCGTTCACATGAAATATCGGTGCCTCAACCATCAGGGCAATGTCTGTCGGATAAGGTGAGCTGCGCGAAAAATGCGGCGCGGTGGTGAAACCGATCTGGTTGTTCACCACGATATGCATCGTGCCCCCGGTTTTATGACCGATCAGACCGGACAGGCCAAAACATTCCGCCACAACACCCTGACCGGCAAAGGCCGCATCCCCGTGCAACAATACCGGCAGCACCTTGGTGCGATCTGCGTCATTCATCTGGGCCTGCTTGGCCCGCGCTTTGCCCAAAACAACCGGATTAACCGCCTCCAGATGGCTGGGGTTGGCGGTCAATGACAAGTGAACCGAGTTGCCGTCAAATTCGCGATCTGACGAGGCCCCCAAATGGTATTTCACATCCCCCGAACCGTCGACATCTTCGGGCTTGGAACTGCCACCCTGAAATTCATTGAAGATCGCACGGTATGGTTTGCCCAGAACGTTGGCCAGCACTGACAACCGCCCCCGATGCGGCATGCCGACAATGATGTCCTGCACGCCCAGATTGCCGCCACGTTTGATGATCTGTTCCATCGCCGGGATCAGACTTTCGCCACCATCCAGACCAAACCGTTTGGTACCCATGTATTTGACGTGCAGGAATTTCTCGAACCCCTCGGCTTCGACCATCTTTTTCAGGATGGCTTTGCGCCCCAGTTTGGTAAACTGCACCTCTTTGCCCAGCCCTTCGATGCGCTCTTTCAGCCAGCCGGATTCTTCGGGGTTGGAAATATGCATGTATTGCAACGCGAAGGTGCCACAATAGGTCCGGCGCACGATTTCAATGATCTGGCGCATATTGGCAAATTGCAGACCCAGAACATTGTCGATGAAAATCGGTCGGTCCATATCGGCATCGGTGAATCCGTATGACGCCGGATCAAGTTCCGGGTGGGGTTTTGTATCGCGCATACCCAAGGGATCAAGATCGGCGATCAAATGGCCGCGAATTCGGTAGGCGCGGATAATCATCAGGGCGCGCACCGAATCCAGAACCGCGCGTTTGATTGCATCCTCGGAAACTGGTGTTGCCGCTTGCGTCGCTTTTGCCTGAATTTTTGCAGTGGCCGCTGGCGCCTCAACGGCCCACTGGCCATCCAGTGCGGCGGTTAAATCATCGTTTGGTACCGGCGGCCAGTCCGGGCGTGCCCAGCTTGGCCCGGCGGCCTCGGCTTGGGCGGTGCCCGTCGCATCGCCCATTTGTTCAAAAAATGCGGCCCAATCGGCATCAACCGCCGTGGGGTCATTGGCATAGCGGGCGTAAAGCTGTTCCAGATATTCGGCGTTGTGCCCTTGCATAAAGCTTTGGGCATGAAATTGCGCGTTGCCTGAATGGTCTGTCATGGGGATACCTCATGGGGGTTGGGACCGTAAATATTGTCACTTGTTTGGCTGGGGCGGGACAGCCACCAGAAAACAATCATTGGGGAAATCGCCAGCACAAGAACGATAAGGCCGACGGCTATTTCAGCGAAATCACCGCCTTGTCCGGCATAAGAGATGAAACTGTACAGGCCAAAACCAACGATAAAGGGGTACAGCAGATGCACACCGGATCGGCCTGTATCGTGCATGCGTCGCCAGCCAGCCGAGATTAGCGGCAGTGCAACGGCCAGCAAAAAGGCCGCCGTAAAGGGGATATACAGCACATTTTCCGTGGGGTTTTCCTGAGCGCTTGCTTGGCTGGATTTACTGACGGTGTTGAAAAGGGCGGCGTCCATGACCAGCAAAACCAAGGCCAACACTGCGCAGAATACAAAAAACCACCAATATTCCGGTCGCGCCGCGCGGCCCGCAAAAGTTGCATATTTTTTCATACAGTTTTTGATCGCTTGCCCAGCCGTCATAGATCAACATTCCAGACGGCACAAACCGTGCAGCTTTTTCGCGTAATTTTCGCGAAACTCTTTACGTTATCTGTCCACATGAGTGGCAGTCCTACTTACGTCTCGTTAGAAATCTCTAAACAACGAAAATGGCGGTTCGAGAAGGGGAAAAACGTAAGTTTGTGCGCAATTGCGGAAATTTCGCCACTTTGTGATCACACTAATAAATGCTGTGATCACAAAATGCAGACACTCTGCATCGCGGCGGCTCAAATTGATTTAAAACGAAAAAGGGCGCGATTCCAAGATCACGCCCCGCAAAAAAAAGGCGCGCCCGGTATGGACACGCCCTATATTTTTAAGAGCCAAGACTTGGGTCAATGGCCTTACAAGCCGCCACCAAACCTTTGACGGCGTCCACAGATTTGTCGAACATTGCCTGTTCGTCTTTGCTCAGCTGAATATTGATCACACGCTCGATGCCACCGGCACCAATCACTGTTGGCACGCCAACATACATGCCATTCAAGCCCAACGCGCCATCAACATAGGCCGCACATGGCAGCACACGTTTTTGATCTTTCAGATAGGCTTCGGCCATTTCGATCGCCGATGTGGCCGGGGCATAAAACGCCGATCCGGTTTTCAGCAAACCGACGATTTCGGCGCCGCCATCACGGGTGCGCTGAACGATGGCGTCCAGTTTATCCTGTGTAGTCCAGCCCATTTTCACCATGTCTGGCAGGGGAATGCCGCCAATCGCGGAATACCGTGCCAAAGGCACCATCGTGTCGCCGTGACCACCCAGAACAAAGGCGGTGACGTCGCGCATCGACACGCCAAATTCAAGGCTCAGGAAATGCCGGAAACGCGCGCTGTCCAGCACACCGGCCATGCCCACAACTTTTTCATGCGGCAGACCGGAAAATTCGCGCAACGCCCAAACCATCGCGTCCAGCGGGTTGGTGATGCAAATCACAAAGGCATCCGGTGCGTGGGCTTTGATGCCTTCGCCAACGGATTTCATAACTTTCAGGTTGATGCCCAACAAATCGTCGCGGCTCATGCCCGGTTTACGCGCCACACCGGCGGTCACGATGCAAACATCAGCGCCCGCAATATCGGCATAATCCGTGGTGCCTTTCATAACGGCATCAAAACCCTCGGCGGGGCCAGATTCAGCGATATCGAGCGCTTTGCCCTGCGGCGTTCCATCCGCAATATCAAAAAGGACGACGTCGCCCAATTCTTTCATCGCTGCCAGGTGGGCAAGTGTGCCACCAATTTGTCCAGCGCCGATTAAGGCAATTTTAGATCTGGCCATTCATTTTCTCCGGTCCCGTTTGAATGCGGATTGGTTAAGTGTTTTGGATCAAATGCGCAAGCGTGCTGCGCTGCGGCAAAATTGAGTTTTGCACTTCCCCGCACCAACCAAGCCGTTAAACAGGTGGAAATCCAACCCGTTGCAGGAATATTTCTTTGATCTTTGATACAACATTTTTTGCGATGGCAATTCCGGCGACGATCTTTGCGGGGGTATCCAGGGGTGGTTTTGGGTCGGGCGCGGGTTTCGTTGCCGCGGCGATTCTTGCAACGGTTATCGACCCGACCATCGCCTTGGGGGTCTTGCTGCCGTTGTTGATGCTGGCTGATGTCGCCGCCCTGCGCCCGTTTTGGGGCAAGTGGCACAAACCCAGCGTGCAGGCGATCGTGATTGGTGCGATCCCCGGCGTCATTTTGGGCACTGTGTTCTTTTCGCTGGTGAATGATCAGGCGATCCGCCTGATGCTGGGGGGGATCAGTCTGGCCTTTGTCGCCTATCAACTGGCCCGCAGTTTTGGCCTGCTATCGGTGGCCCCGCGACCCTTCAGCCGAACCGAGGGCCTGATCGCCGGAACAACCGCCGGGTTCAGCAGTTTTGTCAGCCACGCAGGCGGCCCCCCTGTCGCGGTATTTTTGCTGGCACAAGGCATGTCAAAAACTGTTTACCAAAGCACCACCGTGATTTGTTTTTGGCTGATAAACATCCTTAAATTTGTGCCTTATGTCTTTCTTGGCATTTTTTCGGGCGACACGTTTTTGGCTGTCGCCTTTCTGACGCCCTTTGCCCTGTTTGGCGTATATATTGGCATAAAGGCGCACTGGTTGATACCAGAGCGCCAGTTTTTCGCCATCACTTATGTATTGCTGACCGTCACCGGCATTCGCCTGATCTGGATTTCAATCTAGGCGTCTTCGCCGCTGGCAATTGGCCCTGACTGTATCGCTTCCCATGCTTGCCCCGAGGCCACCAGACAGGTCATTCCGTTTGGCATGGTCACCGTGATGGTCCAGGACCCGGTTTCAGCCGAGGCAAAAACCTCAAGAATTGAATTATTCGCGGCCAAGCCAACACCCTGAACGGATTCGCCATATTTATTGTTCAGCTTTTCAACAATGGCGGCCCGCTGGCCACAGGCGCGTTGTTGCGCCGGTTGCGCCTGTACCTTGATCTGGGCGTTAACTTGGGCATTTGCCTGAACCGTTTGCAACGCGATTGCCACGATGCCCAAAGAAGTCGCCAGTATAAATTTTTTCATCTTGTTCACCTTATGTGGGGCAAAATCCGTTTCGTGGCCAAACCCAGCGGGTCAAATCGGGCGGTCCCGTTTAAAAGGCTGATCATGCTACACCGGAATCCCGCGACCATACGGGGCGGTTTCCTCAATCTGATCAGGTGATGAAACCATGCGCGACAGGTGAAAAAATTCGGTTAACCAAACGCACGGTGCGAAAAACCACCGCAGCACATTCATCAAAGGTGGTAAGTGATTTGAACATTTGCCATAAGGACGCCAACGAAAGATTCAGAACGTTTGCGGGGGCAAAATGCAACAAAAATTTCAACCCTATCGATCCGCTCTTTATATTCCGGGTGCCAATGAACGAGCCTTGGAAAAGGCTAAGTCATTGGCGGTGGACGCGATTTTGTTCGATTTGGAAGACGCGGTTGCCCCGGCGGCCAAGGATGACGCGCGGCAAACCCTGGCGGCGGCTTTGACAACAGGCGGCTATGGCGCGCGGGCGCGGATCGTGCGGATCAACGGATTTGATACCGAGTGGGGCGAAGATGATCTTCGGGTTGCAGTGGCCGCCAACCCTGATGGTATCCTGCTGCCCAAGGTTTCCACATCGGCGCAAATCACCGACCTGTCGACGCGATTGGCCGCTTTGGGCGCGCCTGACATGCAAATCTGGGCGATGATCGAAACGCCATTGGCGATTTTGAACATCGCGGATATTGCCGCCACGCCGGGGATCACCGGTTTTGTGCTGGGCACCAATGATCTGGCCAAGGATCTTGGTACAAAATTCCGTGCCGATCGCGCGCCCTTGTTGGCCAGCTTGTCGATCTGTGTTGTTGCCGCCAAGGCGCATGGGCTGATTGTCATCGACGGTGTTTACAATGCCTTTAAAGACGAAGACGGATTAAGGGCCGAAGCCGAGCAGGGGCGAAATTATGGCTTTGACGGCAAATCCCTGATCCACCCCGCGCAAGTCGCCGCCACGAATGAGATTTTTTCGCCCAGCTTGGCCGAAGTTGAACTGGCAGAGCGTCAAATCGCGGCCTTTGACGCCGCCAAATCACAAGGCAAGGGCATTGCGGTGGTTGACGGGCAAATCGTCGAAAACCTGCATGTGGCAACCGCGCATAAAATCCTCGCCATGGCGCAGGCGGTTGGATAGGCACAAAACATGGGCATGATGATTACAGGGCTGGTTTTATGGGTGCTGCTGCACCTGTTCAAACGGCTGCTGCCACGGGTGCGCTATGACTTGGGTGTTATCTTTGGCGACGATATTCCCAAAGGAACCTTGGCAATCCTGATCATCATTGGCCTTTTAATGATCATATTCGGATATCTGCGCGCGCCGTTTATTCCACTGTATACGCCACCGGTTTGGGGGTTTTGGGCTGGCAACATCCTGATGTTTGTGTCCTTGCTCTTTTTCGGTGCTTCGGCGATGAACGGCAAAATCACCGCCCATATTCGCCACCCATTATTATCCGCTGTTGTGTTGTGGTCCTGTGCGCACCTGCTGTCCAACGGCGATTTGGTCAGCGTGATCCTGTTTGGTACGCTGGGTTTCTGGGCAGCCCTGCAAATGACGTTGATTTCCGTTCAGGATGATGTTTGGCGCCGACCAACAGGCGGCACAGGGCGAAACGATCTTTTGCTTTTGGCCACGGTCAGCCTGCTATATCTGGCCATTTCCGGTCTGCACTATGCCCTAGATCACAACCCGTTTCAGGAGGTTCACCTATGAAACTTTATCGCTTGTTAACCGAGGATGATACCTCGGCCTTTTGTCACAAAGTATCGGACGCCCTGTCAAAGGGATGGGTTTTGCAGGGCGATCCGGTCTATGCGTTTGATGCCGCACGCGGGGTTATGCGCTGTGGCCAAGCCGTGGTGAAACAGACCGAGGCCGATTATCACCCCGATATGAAACTGGGGGCGCAATAATGTCCAAAACCAATCCGGGCCGGTTTTTTGAAGACTATATCTTGGGCGAAGTCATCCGCCACGCGGTACCGCGCACCGTGTCTGGTGGTGAACGTGCGCTTTATCACGCGCTGTTTCCAGCGCGACATGCGCTTTATTCCTCTGACGAATTTGCGCGGTCCTGTGGCCTTGACGGCGCACCGATTGACGACATCGCGGGCTTTCATCTGGTGTTCGGCAAAACCGTGCCCGATATTTCCCTGAACGCGGTTGCCAATCTTGGCTACGCACAGGGGCGGTTTTTGCTGCCCATCCATTGCGGCGATACCCTTTCTGCCAGTTCCGAAGTGATCGGGCTGAAACAGAATTCAAACGGCAAATCCGGTGTTGTTTGGGTGCGCACGACGGGGTGGAACCAACACGGCGACGCGGTTCTAAGTTATGTGCGCTGGGTGATGGTGCGCAAAAATAATCTGGAAAAACCTGCGCCCGACACCACCATTCCCGAATTGGCGCCCGCCCTGACGGCGGATCAATTGACCATTCCCAAGGGGCTGGATTTCAGCGCCTATGATTTTACATTGGCGGGCGAGCCGCACCGCGCGCGCGCTTATGCAGTGGGCGAAAAAATCGATCACGTCGATGGCGTCACCATTGAGGAAGCCGAACATATGATCGCCACCCGCTTGTGGCAAAACACCGCCAAGGTGCATTTTGACGCCACCAACCGCGCTGATGGGCGGCGGCTGATTTATGGTGGTCATGTGATTTCAATGGCCCGTGCCCTGTCGTTCAACGGCCTTGCCAACGCGCAAATGATTGCGGGCATCAACGCCGGCGCCCATGCCAACCCTTGTTTTGCCGGTGATACCATCCGCGCGTGGTCCGAGGTTTTGGAAATTGCCCCGACGTCTGCGCCCGCTGTGGCGGCGGTGCGGTTGCGTCTGGTGGCAAGCACGGCGAAATCCTTTGACCTTAAGGGGCCGGATGGTAAGTATTTGCCCCATGTCCTGCTTGATCTGGATTACTGGGCCCTAATGCCGGAGTGAACGATGCGCCTTGCCACGCTTTTTACCTGTCTGCTTTTTCCCTTTGCCGCCACGGCACAATCGTTGACCGATCGTCAGGCCGATTACGTCAGCGCCAACGCAATCGCGGTTTTCCACCATGAACTGGCGCATGCGCTTATCGACATTGAAAGATTGCCGGTGTTTGGCCAAGAAGAAGACAGTGCCGACGTTTTTAGCATTCTGATGATCGACGCCTTGTTTGAACCAGACGCCTCGCTTTCAATCGCTTATGACACGGCGAACGGGTTTTATTTTGACGCATTAGCGACGGAAAATAACGGACTGGAACCCGCCTTTTGGGATGTTCACGGCGTCAGCCAACAGCGGTATTTCAACACGGTTTGCCTGTATTACGGCGGTGATGTTGCGGCCCGCCAAGATTTTGCCGATGAACTGGGCCTGCCCGAAGATCGCGCCGAAACATGTGAAGAAGAACGCGCCCTGGCCGACGAAAGCTGGGGCGGGGTGCTGGACGAAATTGACAATGCTGACAAAACCCGAAACTGGGTTTCCCTGTCGATTGACGCGCCAATAGATACCGAAACCCGCGAAATATGGGCCACCGAAACACAGGCCGAGGTTGACGGGCTGAACCAATGGCTTGAACTGGATACGCCCCTGCATGTCAGCCTGGCAGAATGCGGCGAGGCCAACGCATTTTACGATCTGGCGACGCGGCAAATCACCCTATGCGTTGAATATGCCGATTTTCAGGGCAAGGCCGCAGAGCTGTTGTTTTCCGACAACTAGGGCGGAGTCCCCTTTTGATTATTCGCAGGCAAAGCTGGCAAAACCGTTGCGCTGACTTTCTGGTGATTGGACAGCGCAAGCAAGGCGCGCCTACAGTCGCCCTATGTATTTACGCACGATCCTGATTTCCTTAGGCATTGCATTCAGCGGTCCTGTCGCGGCTTGCGAGTTGGCCTTGGTTTTGGCCGTCGATGTTTCAGGCTCGGTTGACCGCGACGAATACAGCATTCAGATGCAGGGGCTGGCAAACGCCCTGCGCGATCCTTTGGTGTCCGAGGCCTTGGTGCGCGCCCGCGCCGAGGTTTCGCTGTTGGCATGGACCGGCAGTGATCGTCAGCGCCTCAGCATTCCGTGGACGCCCACGCGCACCTTTGATCAGGTCGAGGAATTGGCGCGTGTTGTGGAAACCACAGAACGCCCATGGCGACATTTTTCCACCGCGATTGGCGAGGCTTTGTTGCAGGCGTTGGGCGCCTTGATCAACGGGCCGGATTGCAAAAACCGGGTGATCGATCTGTCGGGGGACGGTTTTTCAAACGAGGGCATCGCGCCGAATTTGATGCGGGATCGCCTGAATGCGGCGGGGGTTACCGTCAACGCGATCGCCATTGAAGGCGAAGCAGATGACCTGACAGCGTATTTTTGGGCGATGTTATACTTGACAAACCATATTGGCGCCGGCGGCCCATCAAGGCCCAACCGATCAGTGCTGTTAAACTACAAGCGACAATGCCCATAACCCGGCTGTAGAGTTCGACGGGTGTAGATCGTGCTGAAGTTAGCAAAATTGTTTGCAGAACCCCAAAGACCAGACCGACAACTAAAGCCCACTTCCAAGAGCGTAGGAATAATCCTACAAGTAGAGCACCAACCCCAAACAACGAAACTATCTTCGCGATAAGTACGGCAAAAAACCACATAATCAGTCCTCGTCTTTTCCAGATTTAGCTTCAGATTTCGCAATCTTTTTCAGATCGGCGTTGAACTTAGCTTCGTCCTCGTCGCATTCAAGCTGACGGGCCGTTTCTTCGAAGCGTTCACGTTGGGTTTTAATGTTTTGCTTGGTCATCTAATAGATCGCCTTGTAAATATTTTGACGGCAAAGATTTCGTTTCAGATGGCAAAATCGCGGATATTGATTTTGCCCCTAGTTTTTGGTTCCATTGCTGAATTCGGTCAAAACGACCGTCCAAAGTAATAAATTCAGTACATTTTCTATCAATGGCCGATGCTAGGTGAATGCTGTCAGCACCTTTAAGATTAATGCCATCAACCCATCTTAGGTTCCTTGCATCCATGCAAATGAACGGAGTGGTCTGAACTAGGTGAACGTATTGGCCTGAAGTTAAAAGCGTTTCGAACCCATTTTGGACGTTAGTGGGCACAGGTGACTTACCAATATGAACGGCCTCTGCGATAGATAAGGTCGATGTATATAAAGTGACTTCTTTATCCCTATGGGCTTGCATAAGTCGCTTAATATACCAAACGTTTGTTTCAGCGTCGTTGGATAGGTGTGTTTTAATGTCTGATTTTACAACATCAATAAAACAACACGCGTCTAAGTAAATTCCAACATGCTCACTCATTAAGAAACATCTTCCCAAAACCCATCAGTTTCAAATTCTTTGAAAGCACCAAACAGGTTGTCAAAATCCATTGTACTTAAAGAAGAAGATTCAGAAATTCGGTCTAGTTTCATCCGCATAATTCCACGAGAAACTTGATCGTAAGAACACTCGCCAGCGATCAAAACAACAGTGTTTTTTTCGGTCATTGCCTTAGCAATATTGCTATACTGGTCGCGGGCATATTCAACTTTTATGAGGTTGTTGGTCGCGAGTTCCCGAACTTGTACATAGGGGGTTTCCACGCCTTTAACCCAGGCATGGATAATCCCCTGCACAGACCCGTAAGCGGGGATCGGATTTTCCACCTTTGTCTTTAATGTTTGGGATTTGGAATAGGTTATCGTCCGTCTTTTTGGTTTGCCGCCGCGATGTGGGTATATTTCGATGCCTATTTCTTCATCTGGATCAATAAGGCTGCCAATACGCGCATATTCCAATGCGGTACTTTCTCGGATTACACCATTTAAACCATCTCGGTCAGAATCGAAATCCGCAAGAACTTCCATTTTATGTTCGAAGATTTGCGCAACACCACTATCCACTGCGCCTTGGTAAGCCGCATCGAACATAACAGACCCATTTTCAAAGTCGGCGGCCACCCATTCACCAACCCTTGCATGGACGCCGCAATCAATAGATATTGCACGTAAAAACTTGTCAGCTTGTTCGGAAATTTTGCCGAGTTTACCTAAGGGGGCACCGTTACGCCCCTTATTTATTGTAAATCTGATCCTCAACTTGGCCATTTCGCACTCCTGCTGCGCAGATTCTACGCGCCCAATGAGTCCCTGTACAGGACTCGTTTGCCGACTACGCCGAATAGTGCCATGTTTGCACGACCCAGATCATTAACACCGTTCGCAATGCGGTTATTGTAACGGAATTCAAATTCTGCGGCATAACGGTGAAGATGGCGTTTATTGCAATGTTGATAGACGCCCTTCATGCCGCGCTTAAAGATGCTGAAATAACCTTCAACAGTGTTGGTATGAACCACGCCACGGCCATATTCGCCTTTGCTGTGAGTGGTGAAGTCGTGATCGGCAAACTCTTTACCCAACTTAGAATACTGACGCGCTTCGTCTGTATAAACGATAGCTTCCGCTGCAATGTTTTCGCGCAAGATCGGCAACAACGTAGAAACCTTCAAATCCTTAACAACGATAGACTTGGCACGGCCCGTTGCGCGGTCAACCAAGGTCAACAACTTGTTCTTATGATCGCCACCGCGTGCAGTTGGACTTTTCTTGTATTGATGGCCGATGAATGTTTCATCAACCTCAACAGTGCCACCGCCAGAACCAAAATCAACGCTGCTGTCGTCGCGCATTGCTTCACGGATGCGGTGAGACATAAACCAAGCCGTTTTGACCGTAACGCCCAACGTGCGGTGCAGTTGGTGACTGCTAATGCCCTTCTTACTGCTGGTCATAAGATAGATGGCTTGCAGCCACAGGTTCAACTTAACGTGGCTGCTTTCAAATATCGTGCCGATACGGACTGTGAACTGCTTACCACAGTCTTTGCATTTCTTGAGGCCGTGACGTTCAACACCTTCTGGGTTCTTCTTAGAAGGCTTAGAGCGAACACCCTTAAGGGCATACGCATTGTTGACCACACCGCAAGCGGGGCAAACTGGACCATCTGCCCAAAGCATAGCTTCAACGTGCGCAAAAGCTGCAGCTTCGTCGTGCATGTATGGGGCGGAAAGTGCGGACATTGGAAAACCTCGTTTCTATGTACTATAGATACGAAATGGCGCTTGGTTTGTCAAGTATAACATCGCCTATTTTTGGGAAAATGTGATCACAGGCGAAGGTGCCTTTGTTGAAACCGCCAGCAGCTTTGATGAATACCCCGAAAAAATCCGTAAAAAATTGCGCAAAGAAACCACCGTTCAGCTGACAAAAAATGAGGGCAAGAATTTCTTGCCGATTCAGCCCCTAAAAGCGCAACTTCTTGTTGAGAACTAGAAATACCGCAAGTGTGATCACAAATAATAACGCCGTGATCACAAGAAACTAAATTTCTTCGGTATGAGACAATTTAACCCGCAAAAAATACTTAACAGCACGTGACTTTGGCAAAACAATTGGCTATCAAATCACCATTCCATGGTTTTACTTTCAAAGGAAATACCACAATGGCAGATGTGAACCGGGGCAAACGCCCGCTTTCACCTCATTTGACGATCTATCGTCCACAATTGACGTCAATAACCTCCATTTTCACGCGGATCACCGGCAATGCCATGCTTTTGGCGGCCTTGATGATCGTTTGGTGGCTTTTGGCGGCGGCGACGGGGCCGGAATATTACGCCTTTGCAAGCTCTGTGATCACAAGTTGGCCGGGCGACATCATCATGACGCTGTCGCTCTGGGCGCTGTGGTATCATTTCTGTACCGGCCTGCGGCACCTTTATTGGGATACCGGTCGTGGTTTTGAAATTAAACAGGCAGAACGAATGGCGATCATGGTTATTGCCGGATCGTTCATTCTGACCCTGCTGACACTGATCCTGATCTGAAAGGCAAAACAATGGCTTTTATGACCGACCGCAAACGCGCCACCGGCATGGGTTCCGCCAAAGAGGGCACCCATCATTTCTGGTCAATGACCGTCAGTGCAATCGCGCTGGCGATCCTGATGCCGCTGTTCGTCTTTGATTTCGGCCCGATTTTAGGGGCGAGTTACGCCGAGGTGCAGGCGCATTTCGCCAGTCCTTATTCGGCGATACTTACCGCGCTGACATTGATCGTCGGCTTCACCCATTTTAAAATGGGCGCACAAACGATGATTGAGGATTATGTGCAGGGCACCGCCCGTAAATTGACAATCATTGCCGTCATTCTGATTTCCTACGCCGCGATGGCGACGGGCCTTTTTGCCCTCGTCCGTATGGCGCTGTAACTAAAAAGGCACCTCTCATGGCTGCATATGAATATGAAACCCACGATTATGATGTGGTGGTTGTCGGGGCTGGCGGCGCAGGGCTGCGGGCCACATTGGGCATGGCCGAACAGGGGCTTAAAACCGCCTGTGTGACCAAGGTTTTCCCAACCCGTTCCCACACGGTCGCGGCCCAAGGCGGCATTGCCGCATCCCTGTCCAATATGGGGCCTGATAACTGGCAGTGGCATATGTATGACACCATCAAGGGGTCTGACTGGCTGGGCGATATGGACGCGATGGAATATCTGGCGCGCGAGGCCCCCAAGGCAGTTTACGAGCTGGAACACTACGGCGTGCCGTTTTCGCGCACCGAAGAAGGCAAGATTTACCAGCGCCCGTTTGGCGGCCATACCACCGAATTTGGCGAAGGCCCGCCCGTGCAACGCACCTGTGCCGCCGCCGACCGCACCGGTCACGCGATCCTGCACACGCTGTACGGCCAATCGCTGAAAAACAACGCGGAATTTTATATCGAGTATTTTGCCATCGACCTGATCATGTCCGATGATGGGCAATGTCAGGGCGTGGTTTGCTGGAAACTGGACGACGGCACCATCCATGTGTTCAACGCCAAGATGGTCGTTCTGGCCACCGGCGGTTATGGCCGCGCCTATTTCAGCGCCACATCGGCGCATACCTGCACCGGCGATGGCGGCGGCATGGTGGCCCGCGCTGGCTTGGCCCTGCAAGACATGGAATTTGTGCAATTTCACCCAACCGGCATTTACGGTTCCGGCTGTTTGATCACCGAAGGTGCGCGCGGCGAAGGTGGGTATCTGACCAATTCCGAAGGCGAGCGTTTCATGGAACGCTATGCGCCGACCTACAAGGATTTGGCATCCCGCGATGTGGTGTCGCGCTGTATGACCATGGAAATCCGCGAGGGGCGCGGCGTGGGTGCCGAAGGCGATCATATCCATTTACACCTGAACCATTTGCCCCCCGAAACGCTGGCGCTGCGCCTGCCGGGCATTTCCGAAAGCGCGCGCATTTTTGCCGGCGTCGATCTGACCAAAGAACCGATCCCGGTTTTGCCCACCGTGCATTACAACATGGGCGGCATTCCGACCAATTACTGGGGCGAGGTGCTGAACCCGACCGCCGATAATCCCAATGCCATCACCCCGGGCCTGATGGCCGTGGGCGAGGCTGGCTGTGCCTCGGTACATGGGGCCAACCGTTTGGGATCAAATTCACTGATCGATCTTGTGGTCTTTGGCCGTGCCGCCGCCATCAAAGCGGGCGAAGTCGTGGACGCCGCCGCCGCCAATGCGCCGCTGAACCAGAAATCATTGGATGCTGCCTTGGCGCGTTTTGACGGCTTGCGCCATGCCGCCGGTGCCGTACCCACCGCCGATCTGCGCCTTGAGATGCAAAAAACCATGCAGGCCGACGCCGCCGTATTCCGCACCGACAAAACGCTGGCCGAGGGCATGAAAAAAATGCAGGGTGTGGCCGCTAAAATGGATGATCTGAAGGTAACCGATACCTCGCTGATCTGGAATTCCGATCTGATGGAAACGCTGGAACTGGCCAATTTGATGCCAAACGCGCTGGCAACCATTACTGGTGCTGAGGCCCGCAAAGAAAGCCGTGGCGCCCATGCGCATGAGGATTACCCGGATCGCGACGATAAAAAATGGCGCGTTCACACCATTGCGCGGGTAAGCGGCACCAAGACCGAGCTAAGCTATCGCCCGGTCACGGTCGAGCCGATGACCAAACCCAAAGACGGCGGCATCGATCCCAAGAAAATCGCCCCGAAAAAGCGCGTTTACTGATGCGCCTCGTTCTGTTCCTTTCGCTGTTTGCCCTGACCGGCTGTGCCGCCACCCAAGACGCGGCAACCGCCGCCAGCCGCAACACGGCCAAAGGCGTGGTCAACGGCGTTGTGGCGCAAAAATTTCCCGGCGTAAACGTGGCACCAGTTACCGATTGCGTGATCGACAATGCCTCGGTCGGTGAATTGCTGTCGCTGTCCAAGGCCGCCGTGATCGGCGTGACACCCGATACCAACGCCACGGTTCTGGACATTGCCAAACGACCGGCCACGGCGCAGTGCATTGCCAAAAACGGCCTTGACCTGGTGGGGGCATAGAATGTCAGATCAAAGATATACGTCGCAAATTCGCACGGCACAGCGTTTAACGAAAGGGCAATACGATGGTTGAATTCACCCTGCCTAAAAATTCCCGCATCACCAAGGGCAAAGTCTGGCCCAAGCCCGACGGCGCAAGCAATCTGCGCAAGTTCCAGATTTATCGCTGGCAAGAAGAAGGCGGCAAAAACCCCAGTCTGGACACTTATTTTGTCGATATGGATACATGTGGGCCGATGGTTCTGGACGCGCTGATCAAGATCAAAAACGAGATTGACCCGACGCTGTCGTTCCGCCGTTCCTGTCGCGAAGGCATTTGCGGGTCTTGCGCGATGAACATCGACGGGATCAACACGCTGGCCTGTATTTACGGCATGGATGAAATCACGGGCGACGTGAAAATCTATCCGCTGCCGCACTTGCCCGTGGTGCGCGACCTGATCCCCGATCTGACGCATTTTTATGCACAGCACGCCAGCATCATGCCGTGGCTGGAAACCAAAACCAACCGCCCCGCCAAGGAATGGAAACAATCCATCGAGGATCGCGGCAAGCTGGATGGTCTGTATGAATGCGTGATGTGCGCCTGTTGTTCCACGTCTTGCCCATCGTATTGGTGGAATGGCGATCGGTATCTGGGGCCAGCCGCCCTGTTGCACGCCTATCGCTGGATCATCGATTCACGGGATGAGGCCACGGGCGAGCGGTTGGACGAGCTGGAAGATCCGTTCAAGCTGTATCGCTGTCACACCATCATGAATTGCGCCAAAACCTGCCCCAAGGGGCTGAACCCTGCCAAGGCGATTGCGGAAATTAAAAAGATGATGGTGGAGCGGGTGGTTTAACCCCACGAAACATCACACCGAATGCGGCGCGATCTTGCAAGGGATCGCGCCTTTTTTGTGCGCCCCAATCTGTGCCCCCCGCCTGTAACCTGTCGATCGCGGGATTGAGCCTGTGCAATTTTTCGGTCAAGCTGGCGGCAAATCATACAAAGGCCAGCCAGTGAAAAATACCCGCGAACATCCCGCCCCGCCCTATGCGGCCCAAGCCAAAGCGAACAAGCCGGTGATTTGTTACCCCACCGACACCCTGCCCGCGCCGGACATGGCGGCCTATAAGGACGCCCTGCAAAGCATGGTCAAAATGGCCGAGGCCACAGCCGCCCCGCGCGAGGCCGCCAGTATTGCGGTCAAAGCCGGACAAGTGCTGCGAATTTCATCCGTCGAAGGCCCGCAGGTGGGCGATTTGAACCTGTTCACCGCCGATGACCTGTCAGAACGTTTTTATGCCGGTAAAACCCGCGCCCTGCACGGCACGCATATCTCTACAGGTGATCGGATGTGGTCGTCGTTTCCGCATCTGCGCCCGATGGCAACCGTGGTGGATGACACGCTGGATTGGTACGGATTTGATGAATTTGGCGGCGCGGTTCATGATGTGATCGGCACGCGCTGTGACCCTTACACCGGCAATTTACTGGCCGGTTCACAGTATCACCATTGCTGTCACAGCAACCTGACCCGCGCCTTGGCGGATGCCACGGGCATGACATTGGCCGCCGCCGAACCTTTGGTGCATGACGTATTGAACGTGTTTATGTGTACAGGATTCACCGATGAAACCGGGCAGTATTTCATGAAAGCCAGCCCGGTGCGCCCCGGCGACCACCTTGATTTACTGGCGGAAATTGATTTGTTGGCGGTACTGTCCGCCTGCCCCGGCGGCGATTGCTCGTCCGAGCATTCCAGCGATACCGCCGCGTGTTACCCGTTATTGATGGAAGTGTTCCAGCCACGTGAGGGGGCATTAAAAGGCTGGCAAAGCCCCGCAAAAAACGCTTATGATGGCAGCCATGGCAGATAAATATGGCAGATAACTCAGCCCCCCCCCACCCCGTCGTTGGCCAATCGCTTGGCTTGCACCATGTCACTATCATGGGGGCGGGCCGCGCCGCTTCGATTGATTTTTGGGAGGGTGTGCTAGGCATGCCTTTCATTTTTGAGCAACCGAATTTGGATAACCCCAACGAAAGCCATTTGTATTTTGATCCCGGCGACGGTCGCCTGATTACGATATTTTGCGACGAGGCGCGCGTGGCGGTTCACAAACGCACGCCCACCGATGCCGGTTGTGTGCATCACATCGCCTTTGCGGTGGCGGCGGCCAGTTTGGAACAGGTGCCGGATCGGTTGCGCGCTCGGGGCATTGGCTTTACCGGCCCCAAGGATCGCGGTTTTATGCACTCGATCTATTTCAAAGACCCGCTGGGATTGTTGATCGAATTGGCCTGCTATACGTTCGAGCCGCCCGAGGGATTTAGCCATGCCGATGTTTTGCTGGCCGCGCATCGCGTGCGTGTGGCCGCAGGGGATGATCACATCCTGCGCAGCCATATTGCCACGGCGATCGAGGCACTGGCAAAATTCGGGCGCGAAAGCCTGTCGGACGACTAGCCCAGCTTCTTCTAGGCCCTTAAATTTGAAACGCCTGATCGCTGCCTTGTGCTGTGCCGCAAACGCGTAAAGCTATCGTCTAGCAATACCGCTCGATCCCCTTCATTTGTGAATCGGAATACCGGTCACCATGCGCCCAGCCAACCGGCAGAATGCGGTTAATCTCGGCGCGGTCCTCATCGGTGAAGGCGATTTGATCCGCTGTGGCCCATTCCTGTAAATGCGCTGCCGTGCGCGTGCCTGGTATAGGGATCAAATGATCCCCCTGATCAAGTGTCCAGGCAATCGCGGTGCCTGCCGTTGTCCAACCACGCGCGGCACAAAACGCACGAAAAGGCTTCATCATCGCCTCGTTGGCGGCAAAATTTGGGGCCAAAAACCGTGGCTGGTGTTTGCGAAAATCGGTATCGCGGAATGTTTCGGGTTCCAGAATGCGATCCCCCAACATGCCCCGCGCCAAGGGCGAAAACGGCACAAAAGCCACACCAAGTTCCGCGCAGGTTTGCAGCATGCCCAGTTCCGGCACCCGCGACCACAGCGAATATTCGTTCTGGATGGCGCGAACGGGATGCACAGCGTGGGCGCGGCGCAGCGATGTAGGGGCAATTTCGGAATAGCCAAAACCACCGATCAGCCCTTCATCGACAAATTTCGCCAATGTCAGCGTGACCTCCTCGATCGGAATGTCAAACTGCCGACGATGCACATAGTAAAGCGCGACGTGATCCACCCCCAAGCGTTTCAGCGATCCGGTCAGCATTTTGCGCAACCCGGCCTCGGTATTGTCGGTTTTGCCGCGCTCCGCCCCCATAACAATGCCGCCCTTGGTGGCAATATGAAACTGTTTGCGGCGCGATTTTTGCCAATCTCCGATGATTTCCTCGCACAGGTTGTTGCCATAAATCTCGGCCACATCCAGAATATCAATGCCCGCCTCCCATGCCGCATCCAGACAGGCGAAACTTTCGTCCCGCGCGGTCGGCCCGTACATGCCGCCAAAGCTCATGCAGCCCAGTGAAATCGCCGAAACCATCGGCCCACCGGCCCCCAATTGACGCTGTTTCATGCGAATGCCGCCGTCAGGGCAATTTCTACCATATCGCCAAAAGTGCGTTCTCGATCCTCTGACGGCAGGGCCTCATGGGTGATCAAATGGTCCGAAATGGTCAAAACCGCCAAGGCACGGCGGCCATAGCGCGCAGCGAGGGTGTAAAGCTCGGCCGCCTCCATTTCCACAGCCAAGATGCCGTGGCGCATCATCTGTTCGTCAAGATCGGCACGCTCGGAATAAAAGGTATCAGATGAATAGATCGGCCCCACATGGGTTCTTGTGCCCTTGGCCTCGGCGGCGTGATAGGCGGCGTGCAACAGGCCGAAATCGGCGACCGGCGTGTGGTTGAATTCCTTAAAAATCACACGCGAAGGTGTGCCCGCGCTGGCGGCAGATTGCGCCAAAACCACATCGCGCACTTTAACGTTTTCCTGCATCGCCCCGGCCGATCCGATGCGGATCAAGGTTTGCGCGCCAAAATCGCGGATCAATTCATTGGCGTAAATCGACAAGCTGGGCATGCCCATGCCCGACCCCTGAATGGTAACCTTGTGGCCCCGCCATGTGCCGGTAAATCCCAGCATGCCGCGCACTTCATTGACCAGACGCGCATCTTTCAAAAATGTCTCCGCCGCCCATTTGGCGCGGTACGGGTCACCGGGCATCAAAACGGTTTCAGCTATGTCGCCGGGTTGTGCCCCGATGTGGATGGTCATTGCGCGCTCCTATATTTCTCGCATTTCGGGGCGAGTATAGCGTGCATCGGCAAAGGTAAAAGGGCTTATGCCGCGTCTATCAACGTGACCATATCGCCCATAATCCGGTTCAACTCGAAATCTTTGGGCGTATAGACCCGCGCCACGCCCAATGCCCGCAGACGCGAGGCATCTTCATCCGGAATGATCCCACCCACGACCAAGGGAATGTGACCCAGGTCGGCCGCCCCCATGTCGTGCAGCAACTGTTCCACCAAGGGAATATGCGACCCTGACAGGATTGATACACCGATCACATGCACCGCCTCGTCCCGCGCGCTGGCGATAATTTCGGCAGGCGTCATTCGGATGCCACCATAAACGATGTCCATGCCGCAATCACGCGCACGGCTGGCGATTTGCTCGGCGCCGTTGGAATGGCCATCAAGGCCCGGCTTGCCGATCAGCACTTTCATCCGGCGACCCAATTTGTCGGAAACCCGATCCACCTCGGCGCGAATTTCTTCCAAACCTTCGGTGCGGTTTGACTGGTTTTTCGACACACCGGTCGGGGCGCGATATTCGCCAAAGGCGGCGCGGATCACACCGGCCCATTCTCCCGTTGTCACCCCAACGCGAGCGGCGGCAATAGAGGGACCCATCAGGTTTTCACCGGAACCCGCGGCCGCGCGAAGAGCAACCAGCGCCGCATTGACCAACGCATCATCGCGCGCCTCTTTCCACGCGTTCAGCCGCCCGATCTGATCCGCCTCGGCGGCCGGATCGGCCACCATGATCGCGTCATCCCCCGTGGTCAGCGGGCTGGCCTCGGATGTGGTGAATTTGTTCACGCCAACCACCACCGTGTCGCCGCTTTCAATGGCGCGAATACGGGCCGCGTTACTTTCAACAAGCCGCCCTTTCATATAGGCAATCGCCTCGTTTGCGCCGCCCATGGCATCGATTTGCGCCAGTTCGGCACGCGCGCCATCTTTCAGCGCCTCAACCTTGGCATCGACCACCGGATTGCCGTCAAACAAATCGCCGTATTCCAGCAAATCGGTTTCATAGGCCATGATCTGTTGCATGCGCAGCGACCATTGCTGATCAAACGGGCGCGGCAGGCCCAGTGCCTCGTTCCAGGCTGGCAGTTGCACGGCGCGGGCGCGGGCATTTTTGGACAGAGTCACCGCCAGCATTTCGATCAATATCCGGTAGACGTTGTTTTCCGGTTGCTGTTCGGTCAGCCCCAGTGAATTCACCTGCACGCCATAGCGGAAACGGCGGAATTTCGGGTCTTCAACACCATAACGATCCCGACAAATTTCATCCCACAATTCGGTGAAGGCGCGCATTTTGCACATCTCGGTCACAAACCTGATGCCTGCGTTCACAAAGAACGAAATCCGGCCAACCATGGCCGGAAATGCCTCGGCGGGGACTTTGCCCTTCAGATCATCCAGCACGGCTGTGGCCGTGGCCAGCGCAAAGGCCAGTTCTTCTTCGGGTGTCGCGCCGGCCTCTTGCAAATGATAGGAACAGACGTTCATCGGGTTCCATTTTGGCAGATGCTCGCGGGTATAGGCGGCCACATCGGTGATCATCCGCAGGCTGGGTTTTGGCGGGCAAATGTAAGTACCGCGTGACAGATATTCCTTGATCAGATCGTTTTGCACGGTGCCCTGCAGGGCGGCAACATCGGCACCCTGTTCTTCGGCCACGGCGATATACAGCGCCAGCAACCATGGGGCGGTGGCGTTGATCGTCATCGATGTGTTCATTTGATCCAGCGGGATATCTTTGAACAGGGCGCGCATGTCGCCCAGATGGCTGACCGGCACGCCGACCTTGCCCACCTCGCCACGCGCCAATTCATGATCACTGTCATAACCGGTTTGCGTCGGCAAATCGAAGGCCACCGACAGGCCGGTTTGCCCCTTGGCCAAATTGGCGCGATAGAGCCCATTTGACGCCGCCGCGGTGGAATGCCCCGCATAGGTGCGAAACAGCCAGGGGCGGGATTTTTGCGGCGAGTCACTCATCGGGCGTCCAGTCTTTATTGTAATTTTATTACCGTGATGCCTGATAAATCGTAATTTTGTGGCGCTGTCAACACGCTGCACCGCGGCAATTTTACCGCCGCGCAGGTTCTGATCCAGAAACATCGCAGGTCAGCTGCGTGGCTTTGCGAAACCCGAAAACATGGCGCAAAAAGGCGGTATACCGGTTGGCCCTGCCACAAACCCCTGCCGTTCATAGGGCGCGGGCACGCGGATTGATGTCAATCACATCCAGCCGCACGGTGGCACAGCCCTGCGCGGTGGCCTCGGTCTTGATCGCCGTTAACAAAATTTCGCACCAACCCCCTGCCCCCGCGCCTTGTCGGTGACAAAATACCGTCCATCAACAAAACATCCGGCTTTGGATCGCGTTCCAGCATCGCGAGGAAAGGCACGCGCCAACAGGCCGCCAGAAACCCATAAATCCGAGCCAGATCTCTAAAACCGCCGCTGGTCAGGGATCCGTTGGCGATTTTGAAACCGGCCAATCCAACAAGCTCGCCCAAGGGGCCGCGCGCTGCCAAAGCGAACTCTGGATTCATGTGTTTTGCGAAAAATGCCAGTGCCCGATCCTCGGGTCCTATCACGCGGGCCAGCTTTGGCCCGAAGGCCTGCCAGTACATATGCGCAACCTTTGATCGCTCGGCCGCCAAGAACCCGCGCGAGATGGTGGTTTTTTGCATTTTTACTCGTTTTATCAGGGTGGTTGATGCGGGTTCTATATTGCTACTTGCGATCCAGACTGCAAGTGTGCGCCATGACTTCAACCGTGACCTTACCTATCTGGCTGTTTGTGCTGATTTTGCTGTTTGCGGTGGTCACATTCGCCTCGCATTTTCTGTTTCCTTCGGTACGCTGGTTCTTTCGCCGCCGGATGGAAAAGGTCGTGGCGCGTCTGAATACGCGCCTGGCCCGCCCGATTCAGCCGTTCAAACTGGCGCGTCGCTACGATATGATCCAACGCCTGATCTATGACACAGCGGTGATCGAGGCGGTGGCAGAGCATGCCAAATCGCAAGGCGTGCCGGAAAATGTGGCGTTTCAACAGGCGCGGCGATACGCGCGGGAAATTGTGCCGGGCTTTAGTGCGACGATCTATTTCGGCTTTGCCATTCGTGTCGCCAAATGGCTAAGTCGGTCTTTGTACCGGGTGCGCCTTGGCTATGTGGACGAGGCCGATCAAGCCGCGATCGATCCCGAAGCGACGGTGATTTTCATCATGAACCACCGCTCGAACATGGATTATGTATTGCTGACCTATCTGGCGGCCGAACGCAGTGCCTTGTCGTTTGCGATGGGGGAATGGGCGCATGTCTGGCCATTGTCCGGCTTGCTGCGGTCATTGGGCGGGTATTTCATCCGCCGTCGGTCGCGCGACGCGCTTTATCGCCGAGTTTTGGCGCGCTATGTGCGACTGGCCACCAACGCGGGCGTCACCCAGGCGGTATTCCCCGAAGGCGGGTTAAGCCTTGATGGCCGCGTGGCGCCGCCGAAACTGGGGTTGATCAGCTATATTTTAGCGGGGTTTGACCCTGAAACCAGCCGCGATGTGGTCTTTGTGCCAATTGGTGTGAATTATGATCGGGTGCTGGAAGATCGCGTTTTGATCGACGCCAGCGTGCGCGGCGTGCGGAAGTTCAAATTCCGCATTACGGTGTTCCTGAGGTTTTGCTGGCGACAGCTTTGGCTGACGATAACGGCGCGGTCCTATCGCTTTGGCTATGCCTCGGTATCCTTTGGCAAGGCCATCTCGATGCGGTCTTTTGTGCGCCAACACCCCGGCAATAAAATGCAAGAGGCCCTTGGCGCGCATTTGATGGCACAGGTCGAGGCCGTGGTGCCCGTGCTGCCGGTGCCTTTGGTCGCAACGGTATTGCATGAACAATCGGAAATTTCTGAAAGCGAGTTGTTTCGGCGGGTAGCAGAGCGGCGCAAATTGCTGGAGGCCACCGGCATTCACGCGCATTTGCCCCGCGAAGACGTCGATTATGCAACCAAGGTTGGGCTGCGCAGCCTGATTTTGCGCAAAATCGTCAGCAGAAACGGGGATAACATTGTGGTTACAGAGGCCGATAAACCGATGATTGCGTTTTACGCCGCCTCCATTGCCGCGCATTTGGCCAAAATTTCCACGCAATAAAATTACAAATTACGCTCTTTTTGCATTGCATAATTACCGAAAGAATTTTATTTCCTGTTACGCAATCGCAGCGAAATGATTCTGCGGTGCAGCAGAACACGCCAGAACGGAGTAGACACAATGGCCTTGGACACCAATCCCGACATCATCACCTATGATGCCCCGAAAAAGGATTTGTATGCGGTGGGTGAAATCCCGCCATTGGGCCATGTCCCCGCACAAATGCACGCATGGGCAATCCGCCGTGAACGCCACGGCGAGCCTGACAAATCCTTTCAGCTGGAAATTGTGGACACCCCGGCATTGGACAGCCACGAAGTGCTGATTTTGGTGATGGCGGCGGGCGTGAATTATAATGGTGTTTGGGCGGGCCTAGGGGTGCCAATCAGTCCGTTTGATGTACACAAGGCCGATTATCATATCGCCGGTTCCGATGCCGCCGGCATTGTTTGGGCCGTGGGCGACAAGGTGAAACGCTGGAAAGTCGGCGACGAAGTTGTCGTGCATTGCAATCAGGATGATGGCGACGACGAAGAATGCAACGGCGGGGACCCGATGTTTTCGGCCAGCCAGCGGATCTGGGGCTATGAAACGCCCGACGGTTCATTCGGCCAGTTTACCCGCGTGCAAAGCCAACAGTTGATGCCCCGCCCAAAGCACCTGACATGGGAAGAAAGCGCCTGTTATACCCTTACCTTGGCCACCGCCTATCGCATGTTGTTTGGCCATCGCCCCCATACGTTGAAACCCGGCCAAAACGTTCTGGTCTGGGGCGCATCGGGGGGATTGGGATCGTTTGCCATCCAGTTGATCAACACCGCTGGCGCCAACGCCATCGGGGTGATTTCGGATGAGGACAAGCGCGATTTTGTGATGTCTTTGGGTGCCAAGGGCGTGATCAACCGCAAAGATTTCAATTGCTGGGGCCAAATGCCCACGGTGAACACGCCGGAATATAAAAACTGGTTCACCGAAACCCGGAAATTTGGCAAGGCGATCTGGGAAATCACCGGCAAGGGCAACAACGTCGATCTGGTCTTTGAACACCCCGGCGAGGCGACCTTCCCTGTATCGACGTTCGTGTGCAAAAAAGGTGGCATGATCGTGATTTGCGCGGGCACAACCGGGTACAATCTGACTTTGGACGCGCGGTATTTGTGGATGCACCAAAAGCGTGTGCAAGGCAGCCATTTTGCCAACCTGAAACAGGCCAGCTCGGCCAATCAATTGATGATGGAACGCCGCCTTGATCCCTGCATGTCTGAGGTGTTCACTTGGGATAAAATTCCGGCGGCCCACGTGAAAATGCGCAAAAATGAACACAAGCCCGGCAATATGGCAGTGCTGGTAACCGCCCCGCAAACCGGGTTGCGCACATTCGCCGACACGCTTGAGGCCAGCGTCAAAGGCTAGTCCAGTTCGACTGATTCTGTTGTGTTCTTTACGATGCGCAAATATCCCGTCTTTTGCATAAAAGGGCGGGGTATTTTTTGTCTATCCCGCTAAATCAAAGGGTTAAAATATTCTGCCTCCCTACTTCTGGGGAGTAAGAACTTGTGAGTAGGCGCAAGCCCAAAACCGGTGATAGCCTTGATGTTAACCAAGACTACTATTCTCGCACAATCGCTGCGTATGCAGGATTTTAACGAAACGTTAACCAATATGAACGAGGCTCAAATGGGACAAGAATGGATTTTAGACGTACTGGCTGATATCCGCAGTTTTGCTGTCAACAACCACATGCCCCAGCTTGCCGAACAATTGGATGACGCAATGCTGGTGGCTGCGGCCGAAATGACGGCGAACTTGGGCACGGCCAGTGACAAAATGGAACTGGCATCCGTAGCAAATGCAGAACAAACTGGAAGCGTTTATCGATCAGTTGCAGCAGGCAAAGACGCTTGATGATCTGCACGACGTTATCTTTGGGCTTCGCGATCTTTATGATGTCGAGCATCTGGTTTATCACTCCGTCAAAAGTACCGGCGAACAATACGGCGTTCTGACCTACAATGATGACTGGGCCGGTCGTTATGTTGAACAAAACTACGAACGAATAGACCCCGTTGTTCTTGGGTGCTTCCAAAGCTTTCAACCCGTCCTGTGGAAAGAGCTGGATTGGTCCAGCAAGAATTCCCGTCGTTTTCTGGGCGAAGCCTTGGACAATGGTGTTGGCAATCAGGGCATGTCTGTGCCCATTCGCGGCCCCTCGGGGCAATTCGCATTGTTCACGGTGAATGACAGTTGCAAGGATGCTCGCTGGGCAAAATTTACCGCCGAACACCAACGCCAAATGATCCTGATCGCCCATTACCTGAACAACAAAGCCTTGGAAATCGAGCATGGCAAACTTGTCTCGCCGATAAAGGCGTTGTCGCCCCGTGAATCGGATTCACTGACATTATTGGCGATGGGCTACAGCCGCGCCCATGCCGCCGATACGCTGAAAATTTCGGAACATACCTTGCGTGTTTATATCGAGGCCGCCCGATTCAAGCTGGGCTCGGCCAACACCACCCACGCGGTAGCCGCCGCATTATCGCGCGGCCTGATCGTGGTTTAAAGCCCTTTTTTTAACCTGAGCCACCAAACATCCCTTTTTGCGGTGCCCCCCACAAAGGTCGCAAACAAGTTATACATGTTGAAGGCGGGGCGCCTTATCAAAAAACTGCATAAAAATTTCGACAAATCTTGGGATCCCCCGGCCAGAATTCTGCTGATTTTCCACCAAATTGATGCAGTTTTACAGTGCTAAAGCACTCAATAAGTTCACTTTTTACCCTCAGTATGTACGCCTTATGTTCTTTCTACTTTGGCGCGAACCTGTTGTTGCCCCGATTTTTTGGGATCGCACGCTAGGGAATAGTTAAACAGATTTCGCCAATCCAAGGGCCCTTCCCTTATGAAGAGGTCCTTAAATGATCCGTTACCTAAGCGCCCAATCGCTGGCCCAATACCCGCTTTTACAAGACAGCATGTTCAAAGATCGTACTGCCCAATTTTCCGAGCGCCTAAAATGGCAAGTGCATGTCGATGAACAAGGTTGGGAACGCGATGATTATGATGTGAACAACGCAATCTATGTAATTTGGCAACGCAAGGATGGTCGCCATGGTGGCTCAATGCGGTTTTTACCCACGACGGGCCGCACCATGGTAAATGATCATTTTTCCCATATTGCAGGCCGCCAAATTTCCAACAAAAACATCTGGGAAACCACGCGATTTTGTCTGGCACCCGACGCCCCAAGCAAGATAACTGCCGCCTTAATGCTGGCGGGGGCAGAGTTTGGTTTGGCCATGGGATTATCCCATTCGGTTGGGGTATTTGATCGCCGCATGATCCGGATTTATCGCGCACTTAAATGGTCGCCAGAAATTCTGGGCACCTCGGGTGAAGGGCGCGACGCGATCAGCGTTGGTTTGTGGACCTTTGATGCTTTGGTGCCGCTGCGTTTGGCGCGACTGGCCGGTCTGCCGCAGGATTTTGCCGCTCGTTGTTGGCATCGCGATCAGGGGGTCGCCACCGCCGCCTAGGTGCGTATGGGCGCTGGTCATGACTTGCGGATCGCTTTAAAGTCGCGGTCATGATCAGCACAAACACCCCCACAACACTCGTATTTTCTGACGATCAATCCGACGCATACGACCGCGTGGCCGAAGTTTTACAAGCCGCTGGCGTTGATCTGATCGAGGCAACAACCCTGCCGCAATCGGTGGGAAAACCTTCGGTTCAAGCGGTGATTGGCAAGGCGGGTTCAGGCAAAACCTTGCTGTTGGCCGAGCTTTACAAAGCCATTGCCAAGGCCGGTGTCGATGTCATTTCCGGTGACTATGAGGGGCGCAAAAAACAAGATCGCCGCACCTTGGCAATCCTTGCCCCCACGAACAAAGCCGCCAGTGTTTTGCGCAATCACGGCGTGCCGGCCACGACAATCCACCGCATTCTTTACACGCCGATGTATGATCCTGAATACGAACGCATTGCGGAATGGTTGGCGGGTGACGGGTCGAAACCGGAAATCGAGGGGCTAACCGAGGTCGCGCTGGACCGTGCCTTTGCGTTTTATCAAACCAACAAATCGATCCCCGGCGCACTGGCGGCGGCGGGTCTGCGCGGATCGGATTTCATCATTGGCTGGAAACGCCGCGAAGACCCTTTGGACATCGGGTTTGTCGATGAATCCTCGATGCTGGACGAAAAGCAACTTGGTGACCTGAAGGAAATTTTTGACACGCTGGTTTTGTTTGGGGATCCAGCGCAACTGGCCCCCGTCGGGCAATCGGGCGAGATGGTTTTTGATCAATTGCCAGAAGGACGAAAATTGATCCTGTCGCGTGTTCATCGTCAGGCAAACGACAATCCGATTTTGGATTTGGCCCATGCATTGGGCGACGACAGCATTGGATTTGATGCCTTTGAACGTTTGGTAACCGAGGCAGCGGCACGGGATGATCGCGTGATCCTGGGGCAGCGGGTCGAAAGCGATCTGATGGCGCGCTCGCCGGTTTTGGTCTGGCGAAACAACACGCGCATTCGCCTGATCCACGCCTTTCGTGCCGCTTTTGGCGCGCCGGCCGACGAATTGCTTGCGGGTGAGCCGCTGATTTGTGATGGTATTGAATTGCCTATGAAACACCGCAAAAAGCGCGTTGATCTTGAGGCGCGCGGTTTGATCAAGGGGGCGCAGGTGGTCTATCTGGGGCCCGGTCGCAAGCCGGGTTTTTCGCGCATCCACATTTTTGGTGCGGACGAGCCGCAAATCAGCGCCGCCTCGATTGTGAAAATTGAATCCACCGATGACGAAGAACCGTTCATCCCCTTCGCCGCACGCATGGGGGCCACGTTTTTGCATGGGGCGGCGGTGACGATCCACAAAGCGCAAGGATCACAATGGGATACGGTGCAGGTTTTTGCGCCCGACCTTTATGCCGCCGCACGGGCGGGTCGGATCGAGGCGGGACAACCTTTGTGGAAACGCCTTGCCTATGTTGCGATTACGCGGGCGTCCGAACGGCTGATTTGGGTGACCCGAAATCGCTTGTCGCGCCCCACCACACCGCTGAGCGTTGATGATTTGCACACCGTAAGCGCGCCCCTGAAACTTGAACCCGTACCCGAGGATTTATAAATGCCGTCCATATTGATCACCGGCGCCAGTTCCGGCATTGGCCGCGCCGCGGCGCAAAAATTTCTTACCGAAGGCTGGCGCGTTGGCCTGTTGGCACGACGCCGCGACAAGCTGGTGGAAATCGCGACGGATTATACCAATGCCGTCACTTACGCGGTGGACGTCACCGACCGCATTGCCGTGGATCAGGCGATTGCCGATTTTGCCGTTTCCAGTGGGCGTTTGGACACGGTTTTTAACAACGCTGGCATCTTTCCCGGCGGTGCAGTGGTTGACGCGATCACCGATGAGGATTGGTTAACCACCGTAAACATCAATCTGACGGGCATGTTTTACACCGCGCGCGCCGCTTTTGCCCAGATGCGCGCGCAAACGCCCCAAGGCGGGCGGATCATCAACAACGGGTCAATTTCTGCCCATAGCCCGCGCGAGGGATCCCTTGCCTATACCGCGACAAAACACGCGATTACCGGCATGACAAAATCCATCGGGCTTGACGGGCGGCCTTTAAATATCGTGTGCAGCCAAATCGACATCGGCAATGCGCGCACCGAAATTGTTGAAGCGATCGCAAGCGTCGCGCCAACGCCTCCGCCGATGATGGATGTGAAACACGCGGCGAATGCGGTGTTTCACATGGCCAATTTACCGCTGGATGTGAACGTGCAAACGATGACGGTGATGGCCACGCAAATGCCCTATCTTGGGCGCGGCTAACGCTCTTTGACGTAGGGTTCACCGCCGGCGCGGGGCGGTATGGCTTTGCCGACAAACCCGGCCAAAATTACCACCGTCAGAATATAGGGCAGCGCCTGCATGAATTGCCCCGGCAGGGTAATCCCCAAAATCTCGATACTTTGATAGCGATTGCCGATCGCTTCCAGCAGGCCAAACAAAAGCGTCGCGTAAAGCGCGTGCCAGGGGCGCCATTTGGCAAAGATCAGCGCTGCCAAGGCAATAAATCCGCGACCCGCGGTCATGTCTTTGACAAAACCTGCCGCCAGCCCCGTGGCCAGATAAGCACCGGCAAGACCGCAAAGAACACCGGCGATGATCACCGCAGAATACCGCAGGCGGATGACCGAAATCCCCGCCGTATCCACCGCCGCCGGGTTTTCCCCGACGGCCCGCAAACGCAGGCCAAAACGCGTGCGGAAAAGCACGTACCACGACAAAGGCACCGCCAACAGCGCCACATAGACCAGTATGGTGTGCCCCGAGATCAGTTCAGAATATATCCCGCCAATTATTGGCACCTCGCGCAGCGCATCTGCAAAAGGCCATTCCACCGGCAAAAATCGCCCGTCACCCGACAGCGCAGGGGTGCGCCCGCCAATGCGAAACCAGCTTTGACCGATGACAACCGTCAGCCCAGCCGCCAGAAAATTGATCGCCACGCCGGAAATCAGTTGATCGCCGCGAAAGGTGATCGAGGCAAGACCGTGCAACAACGCCAGAAATACCGACGCCCCGATGCCCGCCATCAAGCCCGCCCAGACCGAACCTGTGACGGCGGCCACGGCGGCGGATACAAAAGCGGCGGCCAGCATCTTGCCTTCCAGTCCGATGTCAAAAATGCCTGCGCGTTCGGAAAACAAGCCCGCAAGGCAGGCCAGCAACAAAGGTGTCGCCAGCCGCAGGGTGCTGTCCAAAATCTGGATGATCGTCAAGAAATCCATCAGCTTGCCCCCCCGCGCAGGCGCAAAAATACGCGTTCAACGGGGCCGCGCACCATGTTATCCAGCGCGCCGGTGAACAGAATGACCAGGGCCTGAATCACCACGACCAATTCGCGCGGGATGTTTTCCCACAGCGCCAATTCGGCACCGCCCTGATACAAAAACCCAAACAACAAGGCCGCAATCACCACGCCCAACGGATGGGATCGCCCCATCAGGGCCACCGCGATGCCGATAAAACCGGCACCTTCTGTGGCGTTCAAAACCAGCCGCTCGGCCTCGCCCATCACATTGTTGATCGCCATCATTCCCGCCAAACCACCGGAAATCAGCATCGAGATCATGATGATTTTATGGCTGGAAATCCCTGCATATTTCGCCGCCGTGTCAGAATGCCCAAGCCCGCGAATTTGATACCCTAGCTTGGTGTGCCAAATCAAAACCCAGACCAGAAACGCCGCCAGAAGCGCGATCAAAAACGTGACGTTGGCGGGCGAATGTTTGGAAAATTCGATCCCTAAAGGCGCCAGCATTTCATTGAAGGTTGGCAATTGCGCGCTGGGGGAAAAACTCGCCGTTGCCGGATCCATCGACCCTTTGGGGCGCAGTTGATTGACCAGCACATAGTTCAATACCGAAAAACCGATGAAATTGAACATGATCGTCGTAATCACGATGTGGCTGCCGCGTTTGGATTGCAGCCAAGCGGGGATAAACGCCCAAGCTGCCCCGAACAATGCCGCCGAGGCGGTGGCAAAAAACAGTGCAACAGTCCAATGCGGCCAATCGATCCACAGGCTCATCAACGCCACGCCAAGCCCCCCCAAAAGCGCCTGCCCCTCGCCGCCGATATTGAACATTCGCGCATGAAAGGCGACCGAAACCGCGAGGCCGGTAAAGATGAAATTGGTGGTGTAATACAGCGTATAACCAATGCCGTTTGTCGTATAAAAAGCCCCCTCAATCATGGTCTTAATCGCCACAATCGGATCTTTGCCAATCGCCAGAATAACCAGGCCGGACACCAGCATAGCCAGCGCAAAATTGATCAGCGGGATCAGGACCACATCAGCCCATTTTGGCATCTTATCCATTCAAGCGGCCCCTGCTTCCATACCGGCCATCAACAGGCCCAGCTCTTTTTCATTGGTCTGATTGGGCAGGCGTTCGCCCATGATCCGCCCGTCAAACATCACCGCAATGCGATCCGACAGCGACAAAATTTCCTCAAGCTCGACACTGACCAGCAGGATCGCTTTGCCAGCATCGCGCAGCGCGACGATCTGTTGGTGAATAAATTCGATCGCGCCGATATCCACGCCACGCGTTGGTTGCCCAACCAGCAACAAATCAGGATTGCGTTCGATTTCCCGTGCCAGCACAATCTTTTGCTGGTTGCCACCAGAAAAGTTTTTCGCCGTCAGCCAGCCATTCGCCGGACGAATGTCAAAACGTTCAATTTTGCCCTCGGTATCGGTGCGGATTGCGGCATTATCCATCAAAATGCCGCGCTGATATTTCGGGTCGTTATGATAACCAAACGCCATGTTTTCCCAAGCATAGAAATCCATGATCAACCCTTCGGATTGCCGGTCTTCGGGCACATGGGCAATGCCATCGGCACGCCGTGATTGGCCGTCTGAATACTTGCCGCTCAGGTCAATTTCTTTGCCGTTAACCGTGATCGCGCCGGTCGCCTTTGCATAGCCGCCCAGCACTTCCAGCAATTCGGATTGACCGTTGCCAGCCACCCCCGCGATGCCCAAAATTTCACCGGCTTTGACGTCAAAGGAAATGCTTTTGACCCGTTCAACACCGGCCTCGTCGATCACCCGCAAATCGCGCACATCCAGAACGGTCGCGCCGGTTTTGGCCGGGGTCTTGTCGACCCGCAACAGCACCTTGCGGCCAACCATGCGTTCCGCCAGATCGGCCGGGCTGGTATCGGCGGTTTTCACCGTGGCCGTCATTTCACCGCGCCGCATCACGCTGACGGTATCGGTTACATCCATGATTTCCCGCAATTTATGGGTAATCAGAATGACGGTTTTACCCTCGTTTCGCAGCCCCCGCAAAATGCGGAACAGATGGTCCGCCTCGGCCGGGGTTAAAACGCCCGTGGGTTCGTCCAAAATCAGAATGTCGGCCTTGCGATAGAGCGCTTTCAGGATTTCGACCCGCTGGCGCATGCCCACGCCGATATCCTCGACCAAGGCATCGGGATCAACGTTCAATTCATATTCTTGCGACAATTCGGTCAGCTGTTTTCGGGCCTTGGCCAGTGAGGGGCGCAGCAAAGGCCCATCCTCGGCACCCAGCACAACGTTTTCCAGAATCGTGAAATTTTCCACCAGCTTAAAGTGCTGGAACACCATGCCGATGCCCGCCGCAATCGCCGCCTGACTGTCGGGGATTTGCGTCTTTTTGCCATCAATAAAAATCTCGCCCTTATCGGCTTTGTAAAAGCCATAGAGAATAGACATTAGCGTCGATTTTCCGGCACCATTTTCGCCAATGATGCCATGAATTGCCCCATGGGCAACCCTGATGGATATGTCTTTATTGGCTTGAACCGGCCCGAAAGCCTTGGAAATGCCGACCAATTCAATGGCTGGGGCGGCCGCTGTCGGCCGCCCCTGTTGTTGCTCGTCTGCCATTCTTAGAATTGCAAAGCTGTGCAGCTGTCGTCATCGGTATAGTTTTGAACAACCAGTTCACCAGCGATGATTTTTGCCTTGGCGGCCTCAACAGTCGCCTGCATGTCAGCAGATACCAAGGAGGCGTTATTTTCATCCATGGCATAATCCACGCCGCCGTCAGCCAGTGACAGGTTTTGGAAGCCACCGGTGGCCATGTCGCCCTGTTTCATCACCGCGTAAACCGCATTATCCACGCGTTTCAGCATCGAGGTCAGAACTTTGCCGGGGTGCATCGGGTTTTGGTTGCTGTCAACACCGATTGACAAAATGCCCTCGTCAGCCGCGGTTTGCAGCACACCAATGCCCGTACCACCAGCGGCGGCATAGACAACGTCAGAGCCTTGCGCGATTTGTGCGCGGGTCAGTTCAGACCCTTTCACAGGGTCGTTCCAAGCCGACGGCGTTGTCCCTGTCATGTTGGAAATCACGTTGATGTCAGCATTCACCGCCTTGGCACCTTGGGCATAGCCACAGGCAAAACGACGGATCAGCGGAATATCCATGCCACCGATAAAGGAAACCGTGCCGGATTTAGACGCTTGCGCCGCCATCATGCCAACCAGATACGACCCTTCGTGTTCGGCAAAAGAAACGTTCAACACGTTCGGTGTATCGGGCACATAGCCATCGACGGTCACGAATGTCGTGTCGGGAAAATCGGGCGCAACCACACCCAAAGCGGCGGAAAACGCAAAACCAGTGGTAATCACCGGATTCATGCCAGCCTCGGCAAAGCGGCGCAGCGCTTGTTCACGCTGGGCTTCGGATTGCATTTCGACGTCGCGGAATGTGCCGCCGGTTTCATCCGCCCAGCGCTGCGCGCCATTGAAAGCGGATTCGTTGAATGATTTGTCAAATTTGCCGCCCAGATCATAGATCAAGGCAGGTTCAGCCACGGAAACCGCAGCACTAAGCGCGAGCGTTGCCGCAGCGCCAAGAAATTTTGTCATAAGGGTCATTGAGGACTCTCCCAGGTTGGTTGTCATCACAGGATTGCACAAGACGCACCTGCGGGCAGATCTTAGGTGATCATTGTGGAGTAGGCCCCGCGTCCGTGGCTTCGTCAACCAGAAATTTGGCAGTTTCCGCAAATTTGACCATTTGATCCACAATTCTGTCGAAAAACCTAGGGTCAGGCTAACAGGCTAATTTCCCTATAAGGGATATTGCATTACCAAAGCGTCGATTTTCTGGGCGTTCGGCGCGGCGTAATAGTTTTTTCTGTGCCCGATTTGTTCATAACCTTTGGATTTATACAGCGAAATTGCGGCGAAATTATCCGCTGCAACTTCCAAAAAGGCAGTATCCGCGCCGCGAAGCCGGGCCTTGCGGTGAAATTCAGCCACCAGCTGCACGGCGATTCCCTGACGGCGATGTTTCGGATCAACCGCCAGCGTCAGGATTTCGGCCTGATCCAAGACGGATCGCGCCAATAAAAATCCGTGGGCGTGCGGCACAAGGAAAACTGTTTTATCGGCCAGAAACACTTCAAAAGCCGCCGTATTCCACGGCGGCGGCGTGATAAAACACGCCTTGTGCAGTTCCGCCAACCGCTCAGGCTTCACAAAATCACCGGCGGCGGATCAGAGGGCGGCAAAGCATCCGCTGCACGTAAATACATGGGTGCGGGTCGGGCTGGGCTATCTTGCCAGCGCAGTGCCGCCAACCGAACCACCGACGTGGCGAGGGCATATTTTGCAGGCGCAACCGTGGCCGGAATTATTTCCGCCAAAGCCGTCGCCATCGGGCCGATACACGTCAGCCCCTTTATGGGGTCAAGCGCCAGATCCGCCAAAACACCCATCTGAGCGGGAATGTCATAAGGTGTTGCAAAACCTTGATAATAGATCGCTCCACGCCGCGCATCATAAGCCGATATTACAGGGCCATCCGTGCCAAAGGCCGCCGCTTCCAACACCGAAACCCCGACCGCCGGAATACCAAGCGACAAGGCCAAGCCCCGTGCCGCAGAAACCGAAATTCGCACGCCGGTAAAATTACCCGGCCCCGTGCCCACGCCCAGCGCCGTCAAATCCTGAAATGTGGCACCAACGTCGGCCAATAGGGTTTCAAGGATCGGGAACAACGCCTCGGCTTGGCCTTTGGCCATCTCTTCATGCGCCGTCGCGACAACGTGATCACCCGACAGCAAAGCGGCCGCACAATGCGCGGCCGATGTGTCGAAACCCAATATTAGAGGTTTAGGCGGCAACCGGGCGCACCTCGACCACCTCGGGAATATAGTGGCGCAACAGGTTCTCGATCCCCATTTTCAACGTCAGTGTTGACGACGGGCACCCCGCACAAGCGCCCTGCATGTGCAAATAAACGATGCCGCGGTCAAAACCGTGGAAGGTTATGTCACCACCATCTTGCGCGACGGCGGGGCGCACGCGGGTATCCAGTAATTCCTTGATTTGACCAACGATTTCACGATCTTCCTCATTGGCCGCCTCGGCATGGGCGGGGGCAGTGTTTTCGCCGATCAATACCGGCTGGCCGGATTGAAAATGTTCCATAATCGCGCCCAGAATGGCGGGTTTTACATGATCCCACTCGCTGGCATCATCTTTGGTGACGGTGACAAAATCATTGCCAAAGAACACGCCTGCAATGCCCTGAATTTTGAAAATCCGCGTCGCCAGTGGCGACTGATCCGCCGTCGCAGACGATGGAAAATCGGCGGTGCCGGTTTCCAGAACGGTCTGTCCCGGCAGAAATTTCAGTGTTGCGGGGTTTGGTGTGGATTCGGTTTGAATGAACATGGGCAGACATCCTTAATGCGTCGCCTATGGATATGCGCCCTGGCCCTTAAAATGTCAATGAATTGGAATGATTCTAAATCGCCTTTTATGCGGCGAACCCCGCTGGCCATGCCGTCAACTTAGGTATATTAGGGCGGCAAATACACCTGATCGTCGGCTTTCGCTTGAATTTTGCCACGGCTCTATTTCCTAAAGGAGAATACAATGCTTGACCAAACAACAGATCTGGCCAGCCAGTTGAAGGACCCGTCCCTTTTGGTGACCAAAGGCTTGGTAAACGGCGAATGGGTTGATGGTGAAGGTGGAAAAACTTTCCCCGTGACCAACCCTGCACGGGGCGATGTGATTGCGGAAATGGCCGATCTAAGCCGCGCCCAAGCGCATGCCGCCATTGCCGCCGCCGATGTGGCGCAAAAGGAATGGGCCAAGCGCACCGCCAAGGATCGCGCGGTCATTATGCGCAAATGGTACGATTTGATGATTGAAAACGCCGATGATCTGGCCACCATTCTGACCGCCGAAATGGGCAAGCCACTGGCCGAGGCCAAGGGCGAAATCATCTATTCCGCCTCCTTCATTGAATGGTTCGGCGAAGAAGCCAAGCGGATCTATGGCGAGACGATTCCGGGCCACCAGCCCGACAAGCGCATCACCGTGATCAAACAACCCATCGGCGTGGCCGCGTCGATCACCCCGTGGAATTTCCCTTCGGCGATGATCGGCCGCAAAGCGGCGCCCGCGATCGCCGCTGGCTGTGCCTTTGTGGCACGCCCCGCCGCCGAAACGCCGCTGTCGGCCACGGCCATGACATTGCTTGGCCAACGCGCAGGCATTCCAAAGGGCGTGATTTCGGTGATCCCTTCGTCGCGCTCGTCTGAAATCGGCAAAGAGTTTTGCGAAAACCCCATCGTGCGCAAACTGACCTTCACCGGTTCAACCGAAGTGGGCCGCATTCTGTTAAAACAAGCTGCCGACCAAATCATGAAATGTTCCATGGAACTGGGCGGCAACGCGCCGTTCATCGTATTTGATGACGCCGATCTTGATGCCGCCGTTGAGGGCGCGATGATTTGCAAATTTCGCAACAACGGCCAGACCTGCGTCTGTGCCAACCGGATTTATGTGCAGGCCGGTGTTTACGAGGCGTTTTCAGAAAAACTCGCTGTGGCGGTTGGCAAACTGTCGGTCGGTGACGGCCTAAAGGCGGGCATAACAACCGGCCCGCTGATCAACAAAGATGCAGTGTCGAAAGTCGAAGAACACCTGAAAGACGCCGTATCCAAAGGCGCACAGGTTTTGACCGGCGGCAAGGCGCACGACCTTGGCGGCACGTTTTATGAACCGACAATTGTCACCGGTGTTACCCAGGAAATGATGGTCGCACAGGACGAAACCTTTGGCCCGCTGGCACCACTTTTCAAGTTTGAAACCGAGGACGAAGTGATTGCCATGGCCAATGACACGATATTTGGGCTGGCCTCTTATTTTTATGCCAAAGACCTGTCACGCGTCTACAAGGTTGCCGAGGCGCTGGAATACGGCATGGTCGGGATCAACACCGGTATCATTTCGACCGAGGTCGCCCCCTTTGGTGGCGTCAAGCAATCCGGCCTTGGTCGCGAAGGCAGCCACCACGGGATCGAGGATTATTTGGAAATGAAATACCTCTGCATGTCTGTTTAACCGGCCATGACCACGGGTCACATTTTCATTGCGCAATCTCTGGACGGGTATATCGCCCGTCCAGATCACAGCCTTGACTGGCTGATGAAACAAACCACCGAAGGCGAGGATCACGGCTATGATGATTTCATCGCAACCGTGGACGGCATCGTCATGGGGCGCGGCTCGTTTTTGAACGCACTGACCTTTGACACATGGCCCTACGATATTCCGGTGATCGTGCTGAGCAAAACTTTACGCGACAAAGACGTCCCTGCGGCGCTGACGGACAAGGTCATCCTGTCACAACTCCCGCCTCGCGATCTGATGGGCATGCTGGCAGACCTTGGCTGGCAACGCGCCTATATCGACGGCGGCAAAGTTGTTCAATCGTTCCTGCGCGAAGGGTTGATCAACGACATAATCTTGACGCAAATTCCGATCCTGATCGGGCGCGGCATTCGGCTGTTTGGCGATCTGAACCAAGACATCGACATGAAACACCTTGGCACAAAATCCTTCGCCTCGGGGCTGGTCACCAGCTTTTACAAATTGCGCGCCTAGGGGTCCCCAAGGTTCCCTCCCCCGCTCGGGGAGGGTCAGGGAGGGGGCGCGTGCCTCTGCAAGGCGTCAGCCTTTCATTTCTTAAAACGCGCAGCCCAGGCAGGTTGCAAATCACCGGTTCGTTCTGTCGCTGAATAAACCCCGCGCGCAATCGCCCGCGCCAAACACTGCGCGCCCGCATGGCCTAATTCCAATTGCAATTCCGCGTCCGCTTCACCGCCACCCTGCCCACTTGCGGCGGCAAAAACCAGATCGCCGTCCATCGGCGTATGGCTTGGCCACAATGCACGCGCCATGCCATCGTGCGCCGCCACCGCCATTCGTGTGGCTTGCGCTTGGCTCAATGTGGCATCTGTGGCGACAATCGCTATCGTGGTGTTTTGCGCCACGCCTTTGCGGCGCGGCATGGCATCTGTGTCAAAATCCGTGGCCACGCCAAGCCCGCCAAACTCGTCCCCCATCTCAAAGGGTGCGGCCCAAAAATGCGGCCCGCCATCGACCAGCGCTGACCCCAGCGCGTTCACCGCCACCAACGCCCCCACTGTCACGCTATTTTCCAACACCAACGAGGCCGACCCCAATCCTCCCTTGAAATCCGCGGTTGTTGCGCCACATCCCGCCCCTTCACTGCCCAGTGAAAAATCCGCACCTGCCGCCGCCAATGCCTGCGATCCCAACCAACCATAGGGATTTTCCTTCCAGTCTTTATCCCCGCCATTCAGCAGATCAAACAGGATCGCGGCGGGCACAATCGGCACGCGTTGCCCGCCCACATCAAAACCACGCCCCTGTGCCCGCAGTTGATCCGCCACACCCGATGCCGCCGACAAACCCAAAGCCGACCCCCCCGACAACACCAAAGCATCCACCTGTTGCACCATTTTATCCGGTGCCAGCAAATCGGTTTCCCGTGTGCCCGGCGCGCCACCCATCACATGTACCCCGGCGACAAATTTGTTGACAGCTGTCAACACTGTTACCCCGGTCTTAACCTTTGCATCTGCGGCGTTCCCCACCAAAAACCCCGGCACATCGGTGATCAGATTGCGCGCGCCGCATGTCAACTTTGCCACGGTCCTGTCCCTTTCCAAGTTTATCAAAGCCTTTCATGAATTTCACCCCGCGCAAAGGATTTTTCTTGATCGAAAAATCCCCCCGATGTAAGGGGCATTCAAGCACAGGCGATGGCGTCGCCGATGGAGATTTCCATGCTTGCCCCCGTCCTGAACGCCGGGACCTCTTTTCTTACGAAGGAGGTCGAAATGACTCTCGAAACTCAACTGAACAACCGCCCCGAATTCATGCGTTTTCACAATGGTGAAAAAGCGGCACTGCCCTTTGAGGTGGCGGAATATGACGCGCGGCTGGCAAAACTTCGCGCCATTTTGCGCATCCTAAATCTGGATGCTGCGATCCTGACCTCGATGCACAACGTCGGCTATTATTCCGGCTTTATGTATTGCAGTTTTGGCCGCCCCTATGCCTGTGTGGTCACGCAAAACGACTGTGTCACCATTTCTGCGGGCATCGATGCGGGGCAGCCATGGCGGCGATCCGTGCAGGACAACATCACCTATACCGATTGGAAACGCGATAATTTCTGGCGCGCCGTGCGCTCGGTTGCCGGAGCCAACCGCGCCGTCGGGGTTGAGGGCGACCACCTGACATTGATGCAATCCGATAAACTGGCCGCCTATCTGGAGCCGTCAAATGTCATCGACATTGCCCCCGATACGATGATGCAGCGGATGCACAAATCCCCCGCCGAAATTGCCCTGATCCGCGAAGGTGCGCGGGCGGCTGATGTGGGTGGTTATGCTATCAAGGATGCCGTCAAAATTGGCGCCACGGAAATTGAAATCGCCATGGCCGGCCGCGACGCGATGGAGGCGCATATTGCCAAAACCTTCCCCGATGCAGAATACCGCGACACTTGGGTTTGGTTTCAATCTGGGCTGAACACCGACGGGGCGCACAACCCTGTCACAAGTCGCGCCCTGCAACATGGGGATATTCTGTCGCTGAATACTTTTCCCATGATTTCAGGATATTATACCGCATTGGAACGCACAATGTTTGTGGGATCGATCGATAATGCCTCGGCCAAAATTTGGGACGCAAACGTGGGTGCCCATGAATTGGGTATTTCATTGATCAAACCCGGTGCCACTTGTTCGGGCATCACCCAAGGGGTGAACGAATTTTTTGCCGAACGTGATCTTTTGCAATACCGCAGCTTTGGCTATGGCCATTCTTTCGGTGTGCTGTCGCATTATTACGGGCGCGAAGCGGGGCTGGAACTGCGCGAAGACATCGATACCGAACTAAAACCCGGCATGGTGATTTCAATGGAACCGATGTTGACCATTCCCAGCGGCATGCCCGGTGCCGGTGGCTACCGTGAACACGATATTCTGGTGGTCACGGAAGAGGGCGCAGAAAACATCACGGGCTACCCTTATGGCCCCGATTTCAATGTGATTGCCTAAACAAGCGCCCCGTTCAATTTTCATTTTGAGCGGGGCAAATAGTCCGTGACGACCCTTTGTAAATTTTGTTAACATGCCCATATATGAACGAACTATTGCAAACCCGAGGACCAAATGGCCGATTTTGACAGTCAGATTAAAGATTCCCAATCCCAAGTTGCCGCTACACAGGCCAAGATCAGCGAACTGACAGGCATCATCCAATCCGCCCGCACAGATATCGCCAAGGGAAAATCTATCGATATCGAAAACGCCACGCTGGATGATGTGCATAGCCACACCGAGGCGATGAACGCCAATATCGCCGAACTGATCATGGGGCTTGATGATGTTACGGCCGGTTTTTCCAAGGATTTCGACGGGCTGCGCACCAAGACCGGCTGGGAAAGTTTTGTCGGCATTTTTGCCGGGGCCAAATCGGATTCCATGCGGGCCGAACGGCTGCGTGCGGCGTCAATTGACGACAAGTTACAAGATCTGATCGCCAAATCCGACACTATTGTCACTTTGCTTCAGGGCCAATTGACCATGCTGAACGAGCAAAAAGGCAAGGTCGAAGTGAACCTGACCGAAACGCTGGATGAACGGGAAGCCACCGTTTCGACATTGGAAAACCTGAAGGCGGAAATTTTGGCGATGGACCCCAAAATCATTGCGCTTGAAGGCAAGATTTCGGTCGAACAGGATGCTGCCAAACGCACCAAGCTGGAAACCGAACTGGCAAATCTGAACCAGAAATTCAACGAGTTGGCACAAGCCGAACAAGTGCAGATCGCCAAATCACAAACGCTGGAACGCTATATCGAAAAGGGCAAAACCTGGGTCGACAGCCTGCAAAATCAGGCCGCGACGCAGATGGTGTTGATCAACAAGCTGGAAACCGATACCAAACAACGGGTGGTTTTGTACGATGCCTTGACCAAATCGCTGAAAACCGCGCAGCAACAAGAGGTGGCCCATCAGATCAACGAAATTGGTGTTGAAACCGATAAATCCGCCCAAGAAGCGATGGCCGCCATCGGCACCGCCACAAATTCGCGCATGGCCGAGATGATGGAAAAACACGAAGACCATATGGTCTTTGCCCGTGAAGTGCTGGAACAAAAGGCCAAGGCAGACGAACGGTTTATGCGGCGTTTTGAAAAGATCGTCGAGAAGCATGACAAAAACCTTTACGGCGCTTAAATGCCAAACTCCGGTGCCTTGACCGTTGATTTTGCCGCCCTGACTGACGGGCTGGCCGCACGGCGCTATTTTGCCAAATTTCGGGCAATTTCGGATCATCTGATCCGTGTCAGCGACGAAATGGTCAGTGACGGCGCCCTTGGTGATTTGGACGCAGCCATTATCAATGCCTATGTTGATCGGCTGGCCAATACATTTCAGGCGCTGGGGCATAAATATCTGTTAACGGGGCGCGATACGGGCAAGTTTTTCGGGTCTTTGTCGATGGATCGCGTGGAAAGCGGGTTTCCCGTGCATCGCGAGGTTCTGACCATGGCCAATGACGCGCAACAAGCGTCACGGCATTTGGCCGGATTACCATCGGTGAAAAAATTAAAGGATGACATGATCCGTGAAATCGTTGGCGAATTGACCCCGCCAACGCGGCTTCAATTTGCAATGTCACAACGATTATATTACGAAGCCCTTGAAAGCAAAGATATATTTTGGGCGCAAAACGATCCCGAGGCCTTGTGGCAAGGCGGCACGGATCGGCGTGAGTACGTGGTGCATTGGGCGGTTTATGACAGCCAGACCAACCTGCCGACGATTTATTTGATGGACGTGGAAGACAGCGGACGCACGCCGCTGCCGCGCGATGAACGTCGCTGGCCCGAGGCGCAAAACCATCTGATCGCGCAATCTTTGGCGGGGTTGAAATTATTGACCATTGCCAAAGGGTTTGATCAGGATTTTGATTATCTGCACCCAAAACGCCTGCGCCGTATTCATGTTGGCCCGATGTATTCCCATACTTTCACCCAGCAAACCGGGCCTTTGCGCGAAGTTTTAGCCGAGGCAAATTCGCCGGTTGGCGAAGATTGGGCGCTGGCCTGGACGGTCGAAGATTTACAGTCGGAATCGGTGAAATCCGAAAAATCCGGCTGGTTTTCCACCGTCGAGCGCGAAGTTTACGCCCTTGATCCTTTCGCCGGGCGCGGTGCCGACACCGGTGCCAGCGGCATCTCGCGCGCCCTAATTCTTCCGGAACGCCCCTATCAGGTTTTGGCTGAAAAGAACCCCGCAGGTTTCGCCGAAATTCGCAAATTTGTTGTCAGCCCCAAAGGGCGTGTCATCAGTCATCGTTAAGCCTTTGGAAAGGCTGCTAAAAGGAGCTGCTTAGATGAGCACCGTGCTTGATCAAATGGAACTGGCCGAAGCGCAGATCGTGAAACATTATGGCGCGGCGAACACCCATTTGATGGGGTTCGATCACACGCCGCGTGTCGGCACCACGCATGTCGTGCAGGCGGAAAAATCCAGCGGTATTCCGGGCCGTCGGCGGTTTCGATCCACCACGCCCGGCCTTGTTACCCGCGCCACTGCACGCCCTGACGGGGTGCATTTGATTGAACGCATAAAGGGCGCCGACAGCGATGATCCGATTACCTCGCCACTGCAAGCCACGGCCCTGCATGCCCTGCGCCGTGCTTTGGCAATCGCGCTGGCCTTGGGCGAAAATTTTGCGGCACAAACCGGCCTTGGTGGCCTGAAACGTGAAAATCTGGCGGGGGCGTTGGCGACCAATAAAAAAGCCGAATTTACCGAATTGCTGACCGCCGAGGCACTGGCGGTTTCGTTCAGCTTTGCCAATGCACTGGCGTTTTTAGTGTCGCCACATGCCGGTGAAAAGCCCGTCGAAATTGGTGGTCTGGAAGAGGTTTTAACCGATAACGCCCAACTGGCCCTGCATGGGGCATTGTGGGAACTGGATCAAAAAATCGCCAGCCATGCGCCGAATGACGCCGCCCTGATCGCCACCCTTGCCGCATTTGCCGAACAATTGATGGAAAAACTGGCGTTACGGGCGCAAACCGCCACCCACCTTGCGCCCTTTACCCGCGTCTCTTTTCGCATCGAGGCGGATAATTTGACGCTGAACGGGTTCACCCCTGCGGCGCGTGGCCGTGGCACCAAATTAACCATGAGTTTCAAAAAACCGCATGAGGTTGTCGGCAATCACATTGCAAAATATCAGGCGATGAAGCTGTCAAAAATGCTGATGGCCTATGATTTCGGGCGCAAGCTGAATCCCTTTGCGGAACTGGGCGGGTTCATCTTTACCTTTATGGGCGACGGCAAACCGGGCACGGGCAAAACCACGCTGATTCAGATGATGGCCGGGCTGATTTCAGGGTATTGCGAAACCGCGGGCTATGCGTTTCGCTATCAAAACCTTTCGACCGATAACATCGACAGCTATCAGGGGAAATCCGGGCAAAACGCCAAGGCGTTCATTAACAATATCATTGATCCCAATGCCATCGGGTTTGGCACGATTGATGACATTGATCAGTTGGCAGGCAAGCGCGGTGATCGGCAATCCAGCGCCGGTCAGTTGGAAATCACCGCCGTGTTGATGGAAAGTTTTGCCGGTACCAATACCGTCGTGCGCGGCAATTGCACCTTTGGTATGTTTTCCAATTACCCCGAAAATGTCGATGATGCCCTGCGCCAACGGGCGGGTGCGCGGTTTCTGGTAGACGGCCCGATCACCCGCGAGGATTACATCGACATATTGTCGCTGTTGATGGGTAAAAACCACGACATACCGGTGGGCGATCACACATTGTTTGAGGCCCAGGAAATTAAACGCGCCGTCGCCGCCAGCTTTGAGGGTCACTCAAAACCCCATGAAGAGGGGCTGGCGCGGGTGTTTGATCAGGTGTCAAAAGACATTGGCAAGCTGGATACCATCGCCAAAATGGGCGGCTATCTAAAGGCTATTCAACAGGCGGACGAGCGTTTCACAGGCCGCGCGATCAAGAACATCACCGACGCCGTCAAAGTGCGGGCGATGGATTTTGAATTGCCGGATGAATGGATGGAGGAACCGGATTTGTTCCTGTTCAAACCTTACGACGAAAAGCTCGGCATGATCCGCGAGTTGCGCCAGCCGATTACCGTGGAAATGGTCATTCAGGAAATTAACCGCTATGCGGATTCCGAATTCCGCTATGCCGATAAATCCGACGAAGTTGCCATTGAAAATGCCGTCCGTGATATGGGCCGGATGGAAGAGGCCAAGCGGCGGTATTTGGGGGGGCGGGACACGCAATGAAAACCAGAACGGGTTTATCAAATTCAGGAAAAGCGCCCTTCCCCACGGCGGGAAGGGAAGGGCGCGTGCGTATTTGGCGCACAAGAAACCTTATCAACGCTGGTCGTATGCGTGGCTTGTCTGCAGAGCGAGGGCATACATGATCCGCCTCATCAAACATGGCCTGATGTATGGCAACCTGTTCCCCGTCACCTCGCCCGCCTTGGTGGATCGCTATAACCGGGCGCTGAAACATCTGACGGGCAAAACCACCAAGCTGGATGATTTTCACATCGATATTTCCGGCTTTTCGCCAGAAATCGGCGACGAGCTGAATGATGATCTGTACCTGAACCCCAACGGCTGTAACCGCCAGTTTATCCTGCTGTCCACCAACCAGAAAACCGCGCCTTTGCTGAACGCGCAGTTTTCCACCAGTCGCGGTATCCTGCGGCAATTCATTGAACAAAACGAAGCGCAATTGTTTGCCCTGACCACCCGCGATGCGGTGGCGGGCGAGCTGTTTAATTCGGTCTATGCCGTGGATCAACCCGCCCGGCTGTTTAATATCCGCCGCGTGCGCATCGAGGCCGATACCACCGGTGGGCTGGTGGCCGAGGCGCGCAAACTTGATACAATGATCGCCGATTTTCGCCATGATCCCGACGCATGGTGGGACGACGTTAAAATCGCCGATATGATCACGCTGGCGAAAACCACCGGCGACGTCACGCGCAACCCGATCACGCTGGCGCGGCCGGAATTTGAACAAAACAACATGTGGACCGCGCATTTTGGTGGCTTGTATATTTTCCGCGACGTGGCCCATCCGGCGGCAATTGCCATGGATAAAACGACCGCGGGCAGCTTGCCGATCGCCTTTACCTTTGGGCCGGATGAGCGCAATGAAATCGCGCAGTTTCTGGAATTGAACGATCTGGTGGAACCCATCGTCAAAACCCGCAGTACGCGTGGTGCGGAAATTTTGCGTCAGAAGATGGAATTTATTCTGGTCGAAGTGGCCGCCAGCGCGGGCGAGGATATTTCCGAGGCCGACACCCAGGATTTGCGTCGTGTGGCGCGGCGGTTTGGCGACAAACTGCCCGAAGAATTTCACCTCTTGGCCGACCTTCTTCGCTGGGCCGAAGGGGATCAAAAATTTCCGCGCATCACCTCGGAACATCCCGCGTATTTTTACACATTGCGCGCCCAGCCCGGCGTCGATGCCGATCTTGTGAATATGCTGTTGGCCGATCTGACGCCTTTGGATATCCGGCAATTGTTCATCTGTCACAAACAGGCGTTTTATGCCGCCTATGCTGGGTGGTCCGAGGCAAAAAAGACTTTTGTAGCCAACTATCTGGCGCGCTCTTATGCTGGTGACAAGGCCGCCGTGCGGCATCGGCTGTTTACCGAGGTGGACGCGGCCGAACCGGCCCCGCAAAAGCCAAAAAAGAAACGCGATATCGTTGATCTTGTTGGGCCATGGGGGGCCGTACCCCGCCCAAAAAAACGCCGCCGCAGAAAAGAAAAGGATGACGACTGATATGTTTGCATTGCTACGCCTTGGGGGCATGTTACTGATCGGGCTAAGCGTGGTTTATCTGTGCTTGTCGCTGTATTCGCGGTCGCGGCGCAAAGAAAAACTGCGCGAAGAATGGGAAGAAACCGACAAATCCGGTGATTGGACCGCCTTCAAAAGGGAGGGGTTGCAAAAATACGACCGATCCCTGCGGGCCAAGCTGATTTGGGGCGTCTATATCGTACCAATCGCCGTCATCGGTTTTCTGGTCTATATTACTAATTTTTGATAAGGTGCTGATATGTTTTATATAAAATGGGGCATTCGGGTCACCCTTGCCCTGCTGGTTTTCGGTTTCCTGCATTACACATTACCGCAAAACGACGTGGTTCGCATTGCTGGCACGGAAAATCGCCGGATCGATTTTGGTGAAAATTCGATTTTTTGGGCCTCGCCCGACGTGGGAACCGCGGCCAACGCCATTAACCGGGATGTGTTTTTTATCCAGACAGAACGCCCCAATGGCCGTGTTTCGGTGTATCGCAACGAGGATACGGGTTGGGGTTGGCCGCCCTATTTCAAACTCGACAGCTCAAACTTGCAAGCCGAGGCCCAAGGTCTGGTCTCCAGCAAAGCAGACCCGATTTGGGTCGTGCTGCGCCACTATGGCTGGCGCAACGAATTTGTGACAATTTTTCCCAATGCGGTTTCGATAAAACAGGTCAGCGGCCCTGATTATTCGGTCTTTCCTTGGTTCAATACTATCTTTCTTGGCTTTTTGGCGGTGATCTATCTGACGCTTTGGCGGCTGTGGCGCAATTTTCGCCGTGCGCGGATTGATCCGGTTTTAGAAGACGTGAGCGAGATGATCGATGCTGCCGATGATCGCGCGGATGCCGCGCGGGCGTCGGCACGTGGCGTATTTGGGCGGCTTAAAAACTGGCTGGCAACCTGGCGCGGCAAACCTCGCAACTAGCGCGATTTATTCGCCGTAAGGCACCCAGACCGTTTTCACTTCGCAAGCCTGCGCCAGCATGTCTTTATCGCTCGGCACCTGCGCGGCCCATGTACGTTTTATGTTGCTGGCAGAGGCGGCTTCAATCGCCTTGCTCAGGTCCGGGTCACCCATGTTCCAAACCGCGTCCACATCCATATGCGCGGCCAGATGCGGTGCCATTTCAGCCTGATTTCCGCACAGGATATTCACCGCGCCAGCGGGCACATCCGATGTCTGAAGCACTTGGTAAAGGTCGGTCGCAGCCAAAGGATAGGCACCACTGGCGATCAAAATCGACCGGTTGCCCATGGCCAGATTTGCGGCCATCGGGCGTATAATTCCCAACAAGGGCGCGTGATCGCCACATAATATGCCAACCACCCCCACGGGTTCGTTCATCGCCAAAGCAATGCCGCGCAGGGGCACGCCAGCAACGCGGCCCTCAAATTTGTCGGCCCATGCAGCAAAGTTGAACAGACTGTCGATACTGGCCGCGACCTCGGCCTTAGCCTGGCCGATGGTCGTACCGGTCATTTCCACCAGACGATGGGCAAATTCATCGTCCCGTGCCGACAGGTTTTCACCGATATAATACAATATCTGCGCCCGCAGATGACCGCTGGTTTTAGACCAGCTCTTTGCGTTGCTCGCGGCCTCGACTGCGTTGCGAATGTCTTTGCGGTTGCCCTCGCCAACCTGGCCCAAAAGCTTACCTTTGGCCGACCAAATCGGCGTGGAATAGCCACTGTCGGGCCGTGCCTGCTTACCACCGACATAAAATTTCGCCGTGCGATCCAGACCCTCGGCTTTAACCTCTTTCGGTGCCCTAACCGGGTTTGCGGCCGATTTGGGCCTTTCCAAATCGCGCGGTTTTGTATAAGCCGCCAGCCCTGCCCAACCACCTTCACGCCCAAAACCGCTTTCTCGTGTACCGCCAAATCCGGCGGCCGCATCAAACAGGTTAGTGGCGTTCACCCAGACCACGCCCGCCACCAGCTTTGGTGCAATATCCAAGGCCAGATTGATGTTTTCCGACCAAACCGTCGCGGCCAAACCAAAACGGGTGTTGTTGGCCAGCGCCACCGCCTCGGCGGGGGTGCGAAAGGTCGTTGCGACCAGCACGGGGCCAAAAATTTCCTCTTGCATCAGGGGTGACGCAGTTTCCACCCCTGTGATCAACGTCGGCGGATAGAAACACCCCACCGTCGGACAGGGCATCGCCGCGTGATAAACCTGCCCTTCGGCCGTTTCAACCAACCCTTTGACACGGGCCAATTGCACGGGATCAACCATTGCGCCAATGTCGATGCATTTATCCAGCGGATCACCGATCCGCAGCCCGTCCATACGTGCCCGCAGTTTGATATAAAACGCCTCGGCGATGCCTTCTTGTACCAAAAGCCGCGAACCGGCACAGCAAACCTGACCCTGATTGAACCAGATCGCATCCACCAGCCCTTCGATGGCACTGTCGATGTCAGCGTCGTCAAAAACGATGTAAGGCGATTTGCCGCCCAGTTCCAGCGTCAGGGATTTTCCGCTGCCCGCCGTGGCTTTGCGAATGGCGCGGCCCACATCGGTCGATCCGGTAAAGGCGATCTTGTCGATGCCTTGATGCGTGGTGATCATTTCGCCAACCGCGCCGTCGCCGGTGACAATGTTCACCACGCCCTTGGGCACGCCCGCTTCGGTGCAAATCTGGGCAAACAACAGCGCCGTCAACGATGTGTATTCGGCAGGTTTCAACACCACCGTATTGCCCATCGCCAGCGCCGGCGCGATTTTCCACGCCAGCATCAGCATCGGGAAATTCCACGGAATAATCTGGCCGCAAACCCCCAAAGGAGCGCGATCCGGCAACTCGGCACCCATCAATTGGGCCATGCCCGCGTGGTAATAAAAATGCCGCGCCACCAGTGGAATATCGATATCTCGGCTTTCGCGGATCGGCTTGCCATTGTCCAGCGTTTCCAAAACCGCAAACAGGCGGCTGTGTTTTTGCATCAGCCGCGCAAGGGCATAAAGAACCCGTGCGCGTTCGTGGCCCGGCGTTTTTGACCACGTTTTAAACGCCTTGCGCGCAGCGGCAACAGCCGCGTCAACGTCTTGCGAACCGGCCTGAGAAACCTGTGCCAGTTCGGCCCCCGTGGCCGGATTACTGCTGGCAAAGCCCGCACCGTGGGGTGTCATCTTGCCATCGATGAAATGCCCGAACGGCGCATTCGCGGCGATCCACGCCAATGCCTGATCGGCATTTTCGGGCGCTGGGCCATAATCCATGGTTTCAAAAATTTCGGCTACAGTCATCTGTTATCCCATCGCGTGGCGGTACGTCGCGGAATAGGCGCCGCTGACATGATGTTCAAGTTGGCGTTCAATATCGGTCAATAACGAGGATGCCCCAAACCGGAACAAATCGGGGTGTAACCAGCGATCGCCCAGTTCGTCTTTGATCAGCGCCAAATAAGTGATCGCGTCCTTGGCCTTGGAAATCCCGCCCGCCGGTTTATAGCCGACGCGAAATCCCGTGGTCGTGTAATAATCGCGGATGGCGCGGATCATCGTCAGGCTGACGGGCAAAGTGGCATTCACGCTTTCTTTGCCGGTGGAGGTTTTGATGAAATCCGCCCCCGCCATCATGCAAACCAGTGACGCACGCGCCACATTGCGCAAGCTGCCCAACTCTCCCGTGGCCAAAATCGCCTTTACGTGGGCTGTGCCACAAGCGGCGCGAAATTCGGCCATTTCATCATAAAGCGCTTGCCAGTTGCCGGATAAAACATGGCGGCGTGAAATGACGATATCAATTTCCGCCGCGCCCGCCGCCACACTTTCCTTGATCTCGGCCACCCGCAAATGAAACGGTGACAAACCCGCCGGAAAGCCCGTTGAAACCGCCGCCACAGGAATGCCCGATCCTGCCAATGCGGCCACCGCGGTTTCGACCATTTCGTGGTACACACAAATCGCGCCCGTGTGGATCGGCCCCATACCCAACGCCGCCAAAATATCATCGCGCAGCGGACGTCGGCCCTTGGCGCACAACCGCCGCACGCGCGGCGCGGTGTCGTCACCCGACAGCGTCGTCAAATCAATCAGCGTAATCGCCTTCAGCAACCACGCCGCCTGATATTCCTTTTTCACCGAGCGTCGCCCCGGCAAAGTCGCACAACGCCGTTCTATCGCTGATGTGTTCGCCTGCACACGCATCACCCAATCCAGATCCAGCGGCATTCCGGGATTACGCGGCTCGGTTGTCATCGGCAGATGGTTTTTGATCAGTGGTTTGTCTTGGGTGTGCATTCTGGGGGTTATTCCTTTACCATTTGGTAAAAATGCCATTTCTTGCGATGCAATACAAGCATTGCCTGCGTGACAAGGCACCCGATCGGCGCTAGAGCAAGGCAAACCCCATACGAGGAGCCTGCCGCCCATGTCTTTTGATCGTTCTGTGAAAATCGCCCCTTCGATTTTATCTGCTGATTTTGCCAATTTTGGCGCGGAATGCGAAGCGATCGAGGCCCAGGGCGCCGATTGGGTTCATATTGATGTGATGGACGGGCATTTTGTGCCCAATATCACTTTTGGCCCCAGCACCTGCGCCGCCATTCGCCCCCACATCAAGGGCGTGATGGATGTGCATTTGATGATTGCGCCGGTTGATCCCTATATCGAGGCTTTTGCCAAATCCGGTGCCGATTTTATCACCGCCCACGTCGAGGCTGGCCCGCATATTCACCGCACATTGCAAGCGATTCGCGCGGCGGGGTGCAAAGCCGGCGTTGCGCTGAACCCCGGCACACCCGCCAGCGCGGTTGAATACTTGCTGGATATGGTCGATCTGATCTGTGTGATGACGGTTAACCCCGGTTTTGGCGGGCAGTCGTTCATTCAGTCACAGGTGGAAAAAACCCGTGTTCTGCGTGCGATGATCGGCGATCGCCCCATTCACATCGAAATCGACGGCGGTGTTTCACCGATTACTGCCAAATCCGTGGTGGATGCCGGTGCCGATGTTCTGGTCGCGGGTTCGGCGGTTTTCAAAGGCGGATCGGTTCGAAATCCGGGCGTTTATGGCGAGAACATCCGCGCCATTCGCGCCGCCTATTGATCGCCATCCTGCCAGTGAACCAGTAAATCCCGCCCCAAGGGGCTTAGGTTTCCACCGACCTGCATTTCAAAAAGATCGGCGGACAGCATGGCGCAAAGCCGATAAAATCGCAGCGATGATTGCCGGGATGCGCTTTCTGATTTGAACATGCGCTCTAAGGCGGCCCCTGCACTGGTCAGGGCAAAACAGATTTCCAGGCCGGTTACTTTGGGCCACAATTCGCATATTTGCCGCAACAGATCGCTGTCGGAAACCGCGGAAAGATGCAGCTTCAGCGCCTGTTCGGAAATCGCATCAATTCTTTCCAACTGCATTCCGTGAACTCTTCCAACTCGGTACAAACCTAGATTAGGCGGGTGAATGTAAATCTTTCCTAACAAATTCAAAAAGTTACGCCAAATTTTATCGATTACCTTCAAGATTTGCGCAGGCAAGCTGCGATATGGGTTAACAGAAAGTAACGAAAAAACGACAAGATTTACTAAAAATTAACACTCTAGATTGCAAAAACGAACCCAGGGCACGAATTAATTGAATTTTAGCAATTGTCGAAATCAAAAAAAGGCCCTTTTGAACCAAGAAAAGAGGGCGGGATGCAGTATCAGCGCGCAATTGGAAGTGGCATTTTAGGAACCCTTATCTGGGGGCTGTCACCTGGTGTTCTGTTGGCCATACCGTCACCCGAGTTGGTCATCGGATCGGCGGCCTCTGTGGGTCAATTACTCGCGCTTTTGGGGGCGACCTTGGGCGGCGGTGCCGCTGCATTCAGATTGCGCAAGGGTAAAAACAACGTAAACCTAAAGGCCCAAAAACGGCTTATGATCGCCCTTGCCGCGAGCGTTGCCTTCCTGCTGCTGGCAATTGGCGGCAACGTTTACCAATATCAATCCAAAAAAACCGAGCGCTTGCTTCAATTGCAAAAAACCCTTAATCGCCCCGCTGTTGCGCAAGGCACGCAAATCAATGATCCGGCGCTAAAAGAAACCTCGCTTTTGGCCCAGAGCCAAAGCCCGCTTGGGATTGACAGCGCGGCGCTTGAAGAGATGCTGAACAGCGATCAGGCCCCAATTTTGATCGATGTTCGTGAAAATGCGGAAACCGCGATGGGTACAATTCCAAACGCGACGCTCATCCGGTTTCCGGATGTTGACCTGAATGACCCAAGGTTCAAAGAAAAACCTGTCGTTCTTTACTGTCAAAATGGTAATCGCAGTTCCGAGGTCTGTGCAAAATTGGCAGCACTGGGTATTGATTGCCGTTTTATCGTTGGCGGGCTGGAAAAATGGATCGTCGAGGGGCGTGAATTTTCCGACCCGACGGTGCGCAGCCTGTCTGATTTGCGGGCGATCCCGGCCTATTCCGGCAAAGATATGCTGTTGGACACCCCCCAAATCGAAACCATGGTTGCCGATGAAAATGTGCAATTTGTGGATGTTCGATACCCGGGCGAATTTGCCTTGGGGCATCTGCCCGGAGCAATCAACATCCCGTTGCGCGCTTTGCCCACGGCCGAATTGAACACAGCGATCGCCGCTTTACCCACAGACCGCCCGATTGTGACCCCGTGTTATGATCGCCGGGGCTGTTTTATCAGTCAGGTTTTGGGCTATGAGATTGATCAAACCGGCCGGGATTTTCGCGGCCGCTACACGGTGCCGTGGGAATACTTCGTCCCAAAACCGATCAAGCCGCATATCGCCGCGTGGTTGGCGGAACAAAACAAAACACCCTGGACGCGGGCAATTGAACAACTGGCGCTCGGGTTAACCTGGATTGCTGATCGCAGCAATTTCCTGGTGGCCATCGGAATATTGGCCTTATTTACGCGGCTGATCATACTGCCTGTCGCCTTGAAATCAGATCGCGACCAGTTGACCATGCGGGCCAACAAACCCGAGCTTGCCGCGCTGAAAAAGCAATACAAAGCGGACCCTGTTGCGCGCGGGGCCGCGATCAAGGCATTCTATAAATCCCACGACATGACACCGGGGCGAAATATGCTCGCGCTTTTGTTTTTGCCTGTGACAATGTTGGGCATTTCGGCGGTCAGCATGGCCAGCGCCGGGTATGCGGCCTTTGGTTTTACAGATCTGGGCGCGCAAGACGCAAGTTATATTGCCCCCGCGGTTGCAACGCTTTTGGCGGGTATCTATTTTCATATGACCCTTGGTGGAACACGCCGTGCGGCCATTGTTATTTGGGCGATCGCGACACCATTGATGGCAGTTCTTTTCCTTGCCCTGAATACGGCAGCCAATCTTTATGTGATTGCCGCGCTGGCGCTATTGTTTGCCCAGCGTGCCTATGTTGTTGGCCATCTTCAACGAGGGCTGGGGAAAATTTCCGACCGGTTGCACGCGGCCTATTTCCGACGCTTCCATATGGGCATCTTGCCGCTGACAAAGCCGCGATTGCTGGTGGGTTGCGGCAACAAGGCGGCGCATTTGGCAAAAATGCGTGGCGCGGGGTTGCCTGTGCCCGACGGGGTTGTCCTGACCGCACAGATCATTGCACAATTTGAACTGGGCCGCGCCGAATTTCGCCGCAAACTGGCGCACCGAATTTGCCGCCGCCTTGGGGCCGGGCCTTTTGCTGTTCGATCCTCGGGTTCAGCCGAAGACGGCGCGAACAACAGTTTTGCCGGTGTATATGACAGCGTTACCAATGTGGCCCCCGTGGATATGGAGGCCGCAATCGCCACCGTTGCGGCATCTTTCCGAACCGACACCGCCAGTGCTTATGGCGATGGGGGGCAGTCAAACATCTTGATCCAGCCGATGGTTGGCGGCGATTATTCCGGCGTGTTGTTTACCCGCGATCCCGAATGCAGCGGTGCGATGCTGCTGGAATGTGTGAAAGGCGCAGGCGAAGGCTTGGTTTCTGGCCGACTAACCCCTGATATTTTCCGGTTCGGGCGCAAGACGCTCGCACCACTTAGCGCGGATTTCAAGTTGGATTTTCAACCACTCGTCACCTTGGGGGACCGCATTGAAAAGTTGTTTGGAGGCCCACAAGACATCGAATGGACATTTGCGGAAGGGCAGTTTTCAATCGTGCAAAGCCGGAAAATCACCGTACATCCAAGCGAAACCAACGACCCTGTGGCCGCTGAATGGGCGCGGATAATTGATTTGGCCAGCACCAAAGGGAAAAATGCAGATCAAATTATTTTCAAACAGGATGAAATGGCCGAAGTTTTGCCGACCCCATTGCCGTTGTCCCTGACAATCATGCAATCGCTTTGGCAACCGGGGCACAGTGTTGACATTGCCTGTCAGCGGCTCGGCTTGCAGTATCGCCCGGCGCCGGGCGGGGCGTCTCATTTAACGACCTTGATGGGTCGACTTTATTCAGACGAAACACTTAAGTCGAGTACCGCCGTGCGGGTGACGCGGCGTGCTCGTCGTCGCCTCACCCGCGACCCACTTGCCCTACACCGTGCGCATTTCACCAAGTTTTTGCGGCCGTTTGAGCAACGTGTGGCCGCATTGACAAGTTTGAACTTTGCACGGATGCCCAAGGCGGTATTGATCGAACAGATCGATGAAATGATTGAGGAATTTTCAACTGATGTGCATAGCGAAATTGAAACAATCAATATTGCTGCGCAGTTTTTCACAGATCAAGCCATTGCCAGTTGCTGCTCGGCTGGTATTGACCCAAACGAGGCCCTCGCGGGTGCCTCGTCTTCGCCATTTGCGCCCTTTTTGCACCGTCAAAAATTTCTGACACATCGCAGTGATTGGCCAATGTTCGCTCTGCAATTTGGACACCGAGCGATCTATGATTACGAACTGTCGACGCCGCGTTACGACGAGGATAAAGAAGCTTTGGAAGGCGCATTTCAACTGGCAAAGGCCGGGTCGGCTGCCGACCTCTTGCCTGATGCCGACAATATGCCCAGTGTGGTAAAACCCGCAATTACCAATGCCGTGATTTATCAGTCGCTAAAGGAAACGGCAAAGCATCGATCCTTGCGCTATTACACGCAAATTCGACGTGCGGTTTTATGTCTTGATCGCAAATTGGGTTTTGACGGTGGCTGCTTCTATCTGACGCCTGATGAAATATCACAAACCCTGATCCGGCGTGGTGCGATGCGCGAGCTTGCACAAACTCGAAGGGCGAAACGCGACGCTATGCTGGCACATACGCCACTGCCAGCCGCGTTGTCTCTGGCAATTTTGGAAGAGGTCGAAGTGGGGCTGCACAGCCATGAAACAATCTCAAAAACCGGTGTTCTTGTTGCAAAATGTGTTTCAGGAAATGGGTCAATCAACGGCAGCGCCTATGTGGTAACCCCTGCCCAATGCGAGGCTGGCGGCAAGTTGGTTGATTTCCAAGAAGGGCAAATCTTGGTCTGCCGGTTTATTCATCCGACTTGGTTGCCTTTCGTATTGCGATCGGGTGGTGTGATTTCCGAATTGGGCGGTTGGTTAAGTCACATGGCCATTGTCGCCCGAGAGAGGAACATTCCGATGTTCGTTGGCCCAGCAGCATGGCAAAAGGCTGTTTCAGGCCATCAGATAACAATTCAAAACGACGGCTTGATTAGGTTTTCTGAAATACCGGAAATTGCAGATAGCCCGGCGGCCACCGGTCGTAATAAAACGGAAACCAAAATGTTGAACGGCGCAGAAATGAACGCCAAAACACTCTAACCGAAATTATTCTTTTGAGTGGATCGGCAATAAATACCTTTATCATTGACCACAACAAAAACCGCTAAGCGGCAGCCTGCTGAAGAGCCCAGTGCTTGATTGCTTTCAGCAACATTTCTTTGTTGACTGGTTTCGCAAGGTAATCATCCATACCTGCATGCAAACAGGTTTCGCGATCCCCGGCCATTGCATTCGCCGTTAACGCGATAATAGGACAGTGCCCTGGCATGGAAGTGGCTTCAATCTGCCTGATAGCCTGGGTTGCACTTAACCCATCCATTTCGGGCATCGATACATCCATTAAAACAATATCCGGCTTGGCGGATTCATAAGCCTCAACTGCCAATTTACCGTTGTTTGCAAAGCGGAGATTCATTTTTTCCTTTTTCAGCATCGCCTTGATAACAATCTGGTTGGTTCGATTATCTTCTGCCACCAGTATGTTCAGACCAGAAAGCACGGAGGATGCTTCGTTCGGATTCGTCATCGCCGCACCATCCGCAACAGGTTGCAACGAGCGCGTAGTGCAAGAAAAAGCTTTTGTCAAAACTTGCAAAAGCCGGTCAAATATTACGGGTTTTTGTAGCGTATCGACGAAGTTATCCAAGCCTTTTCTTGGCCCTTCTTCAGTCGCCCCAAAGGGAAGCTCCGCAGAGGTACATAAAACCAGCGCCATCTGGTCATATTCAGAATGCTGGCGTATCCAGTTAGCCAAACAAATACCGTCTTCGTTCGGCATCTGATAATCTAAAATTGCCAGATCGAAATTCTTGGTTTTTGCCAAAATCGCCCGCGCCTGATCCGCAGACGCGGCGACGACAACTGAATTGCCCCAATTCTGCAAACGCTGGCTAAAAATTCGTTGATTGACCTCAAGATCATCCACAACCAAAATTTTGTGCCCACCGATCGCACTGTTCAAGCGCTTCGTCACATTTCGTGGAACAGAATTTTCGTCGATTGGCAAAGTTAGGTTCAACGTGAATGTACTGCTTTTACCCAATTCCGATTGGACATCAATACGGCCCCCCATCAAACCAACCAGGTGATTTGCAATCGCCAGCCCCAAACCGGTTCCATCAAACTGTCGCGTTTTGGCACCTTCTGCTTGCTCAAAAGCCACAAAAATGCTTTGCAATTTGTTTTCCGCGATCCCAATGCCAGAGTCTTTGATCGCAATCTGCAAACTTACTTGTCCGTTTTCACGAAGGCCTCGAACCGCAAGCTCAACAAAACCTTTTTCAGTGAATTTTATTGCGTTGCCAAGAATATTCATGATTATTTGTCGTATCCGGCCAGCATCGCCAACATAGGCGGTCGGTAGGGCCGGCGCAAAATTTATGGCAATTTCCAGTCCCTTTTGCATTGCTTGAGCTGACATTAACAAACCGCAATCTTCCACAATTTGCTGGAGATCAAACGGGGCTTTTTTCAGGGTCATTTTACCCGCACCGATCTTGGAATAATCCAAAATATCGTTGATAATTTCAACCAAAGCCGAGCCAGATGACTGGATCGTATCTGCATACATTTTCTGGTCGTCATCAAGATCGGTTTCTTGCATTAGCTGGGCCATGCCGATCACGCCGTTCATTGGTGTTCGAATTTCATGGCTCATATTTGCCAAAAATTCCGATTTTGCCTTGTTAGCGGCATCAGCCTTGTCCATTGCCGTTTTTAAGGCCGCCTCGCGACTATCGCGTTCAGAAAGCGAAAATTCCAGTGCATCAACCGAGGCTGCAAACGTCCAAAATTCATCGGCGGCATAGCCCCACAATTGTCGTGCATCGGCTTGTTTTTGTTGCATCGTTGCCTCCAGTCGGCGATGCACCAATTTCAGTGGTCGCAGCACCAACATCATTGTGATCACCAAGAACAAAAGCGTCAGCAACCCCAGCGTCAACGCCGCATAGAGCGTGGCTTGAAAAACCGAGGCATCGATCGCTTTTTGACCATCCTCAGTCGACCAAACCATTGAAATCGCACCAAACTCAAAGCCATCATAAACTATGGGCTGGCTGAACCGAATGGTGTTATGCTTCATTTCCCCCATTTCCATGCCAAAATGCGCGAGTGTGTTGCCATCGGCACCGCTTATATGAATTTGCATGATTGAAGGGATAATTGCCGCCGCTTCGGTCAAGGCCGTTTCGATAAGCGGAATGTCTTCAGTGATGATCGGCTCAATCATCAGCGACCCGATCACTGAAGCGGTAATTTGAGCGCGATCTTTAAGGGTTGCCTGCAATCGCCGCTGTTCCATGATTTTCACGCCTTGTGACGTGATCACAAGAACCAGAATAACAATCGCCACCAGCGCCAGGAAAAACTGCACCGACAGACGAAGATGACGCCCCTTGAAGATGTTCATTCCTTAACCACCAAACTGTTCGCTGCGTGTCATGGCACGGCGAATTGGTTGATAATCTTCGTCAGTTCCAACCACAAAGCCCGTGTCCGTAATCGCATCCCGTACGTCAGATGCGGGCATCTGCAAGAATACTTTCTGCATGGCCGCCACAACCGTTGCATCCATCCCGGCGCGGTGAATCCAGGGTTTGGTAACATTGTCAAATTCTTGCAATATTTTGATTGGTACTTCCTTTTTTACCAGTTTTTCAAAAGTCGACATTTTCAGCGCGCCCGCATCATATGTTCCCACACCAACAGCGGCCCCAACGGCGTCATGACGGCCCAAGTATTCAAAATTCGAAAGCTCGGCTGCGGTAATTTGGGCGTCCAACAAAAGGTCTTGGGCCAAAAAACGACCGATTGTTGAAAGGTGATCCCCAAAAGCAAAACTGCGACCATTTAAGTCCGCAATGCTGCTGATGGTGCTGTCGCTACGAACCGCAATAACCCCACTAAAAACCTTGTTTCCATCAGTGGTTTCCATCGCGATAATACCGATGCCGCCATTGCCTTCTTTGGCGGTGATATAAGACGCAGGGCCGAAACGGGAAAAATCAACACGCCCTTGAACCAAGTCGTCAATACCGTCGTCATAACTGCGGGCGATTTTCATTTTGATTTTGACCGTTTCCCCCATTTCCTTGGTTAATTCCGTGGCGAGCAAAGACAGAAACGGCTGAAATTGTTTCACCACAGCCGTTGGTTTGTCCGCCGCATAGGCACCAAAAACCAGTTGAATTTCGGCAATGGCGGCTGACGACATCAGGCCAAGCACCGCTGGTACAATCAATGCTTTGCGGCCAATGGATTTCAGAATTGGAGCAAGTATGTTCATTCGTATCCCTTTCAGTTTCCCCAAAATGGGGGAATCAAAACTTAGGGAAACTTGCCGTGCGCAGATTAAAGATGGTGTTAATCAGCCGCCGATGAGCGCGCCGGAAATCCGGCAAAGTAGGAACAATTTTATCAATCACCTATCAGCAAGCACATCTGTGCAACCATCAGTCGGGTATTAAAATGCCTTCTGCTTCGGCTAATTCAGCCAGATGCGCCATATGCCAAGCAAGCACCAGATTGGAAGACAAGACAGGTTTGGAAATTGCCGTTGAAATAAGCGGCATAGCGTCAAGCGTGCGCAAATTTGTACAGGATAAAAATACCGCCTGACAGCGCGGATCACGCCCCAGCTCAATGCCCGCACGCACCACAGAGGCGGTATCAATTCGCGCCACTTTGGATTCTTCGCCCTCGTTAAAACTGCCAAACACCGGTGATTGAATACCGGCCTTGGCCAAGGTGGCCCGCAGGTGCGCGGAAACATCGACAATATAGGGTGATAAGAACCCCAATTCTGTCACCCCCAGCGCGCGACAGGCCGCAATCAGCGCCGAAACCGGCTCCGTTACCTGACGGGCATTACAGCCATTTTTGACCAGTTCATGTATACGCGACGCCCCGATTACCGAGGTGCCCGAGGTACAGCCATACCCCACAACATCCAAAGGTGCCGCAGGCGGAAACAGCGCGGCCGAGGCTGTTAAATGCTCTGCCATTGCGCCCAGTGTTTCCTCGGTCACCTCGGCCCCGGAGGGCACGCGGCTGGTATAGAGGGTAACGCCGTCGCGGGGCAGAAGCCGTGACAGATCATGTTCCAGGGTTTCGTCGGTTTGCAACGCGATCAAGCCAAGCGTTGCACGCGCGCCGATCACACCGCCCAATTCATAGGTAAAATCCGTCATTTTCAGCCAATCCTTGGAATTTCTGCGCCCATTTTTGGCGAAAGATACGCCGCACCGGTTACTGTGATAACGATGTTCTCCTCATGCACCATAATCTTGCCGCCAGAAACCTCAATCCCCGGTTCCAGTGTCAAAACCATGCCTGCCATCAGCACCGTTTGATCCTGCGGGATCAGCGACAGGCCCTCGGTCAATTGCATGCCAAGACCATGCCCCAGGCGCCCGGCATCACCACCACCCTGACCGCCGGTTAAAACGTGATCCATGGCGTGGTATAAATCCGCCGCCGTGGTGCCGGGTTTGGCCATTTCAAAGGCCGCTGTGGCGGCGTCGATCAGACGGGCGTGGGCAGATTTCACCGCCGCCGTGGCCGCACCCACCGAATAATTGCGATCATAATCACAAAAATACCCGTCCCAAATCAGCCCCGTATCCAGCATCAAAACATCGCCTGCCGCCAAAGGTATGGGGCCTGCTGGCGAAATCACATCGCCATAACCACCTTGCCCCGCACCACCGGCCAGATAGGGCAGAAAATCAGCGCCCCCCAACAGGCAAGAACTTTGAAACTGTCTAAATACCTGATCCAACCCCTGCCCTGCCGCCGCCCAGTTTGGCACCGATGCAAAGGCGGCGGCCGCAATGTCACAAGCGGTTTTGATCTTGGCGATTTCGGCGGGCGATTTCACCGCCCGCAGGTCGGCCATAATGCCCTGATCGGCCACAAAATCACAGGGCGTGGCCGCCTTTAGGCCTTCAAATTCGGCTTGCGGCAGGCGCAGATAACTTTCGGCCCCCATCGGCAAGGCGACCTGCCCCGCACCCACAACCTCGCGCAGACATGCCGCCAGCAGGCTGATGCCTTCGTCCTCGGGATTGGGCGATCGCCAGGTGCGAATATCAGTGATCCAGCTTTGCCCCATCAGAAAACCCCCAATGGCGGGTATCACAGCGATCGGATCCCCACTGGCAGGGACGACCAAAAACCATGGCCGCGAGGGGCTTTCCCAAAACCGTGTCAGAAAACCGGTGAAATAACGCACCTCGGGTTCGGTGGTCAACAAAAGCGCGCCAAATCCGGCCTGTGCCATGCGCGCTTGGGCCTTTGCCACGCGGGCCCGGAATTCATCCGGTTCAAACCCGCGCGGCCGCATCAGGCGGGCCCTTCGGACAGAAAGCTAAGCACCACAGAATTTGCATCGAGCCCCAATTCAGCGGGCGCAATAAGCGCCGCGGCCATGCCCGCCCCACCAGAAGCCGAGGTATCAAGCCCGCCTTCGGCAACAATATCCACGCCGCAAGCGGCTTGTTCTTCGGTCAACGTCACAAAATAATCCGCGTCCCGCGCCAGCCCTTTCAGGGCGATCAGGGATGGTTCTTTGCAATCCAGTCGCCCCATATCGGACACAGGGCCCGTGGTCACCACTGGTTTGCCCACGCGAATACTGTCGATCAGCGCGGGGGCAAACTCAGGCTCAACCACCACAATCACCGGCGCATCGCCCCAATGTTTGCGGATCATCGCCGCCATCGCGCCCGCCATGCCACCAACACCGGCTTGCAAAAACACATGGGTGGGGGCGCTTGGCATTTGATCCACGACCTCGGCGGCCATTTGCAGATACCCCTGCATCACGCCATGCGCCATATCGGTGTAGCCCGCCCAGGAGCTGTCGGACAACAGCGCCCAGTCGTTGGCCGCCGCCGCTTGTTGGGCTGCAACCATGCTGGCCTCGTAATCATCGCCCGCGCGCACAACCTCGGCCCCCATATCAACCAGACGCGCAGCAAAGCTTTCGGGCACCGTATTGGCCAAATAGATCACCGCACGCGCCCCAAACACCTTGGCCCCAGCCGCCACCGACATCCCGTGATTGCCTGCCGAGGCGGTCACATAGGTTCGCCCTGCCAGCGCATCCTCGGGTGCCTTTGCATTCGCCGCCACCGCGTCGCGGGCAATCACAAACGCCGCACCCAATGCCTTGAAGCTGCCCAACCCCATCCGGCCCCGCTCGTCCTTCACATAAAAGGCGGCAACACCGGCTTGTTCGGCCAAAAATCTGGCGTCCACCAATTCGGTCACCGCATGTTTCGGGCACCGATCCAACAGCGCAATCACCGGGGCAATGTCATCGCTGGGCATCGGGACGTCGGCCAGTTCAGTACAGCTCATACCTTGGGCGCGATAAGGGTTCTTCAGAATTTCCATGGTAGTGCCTTTCTAGTCGGCCTGGTCGCGCACAATCAGCGCATCAACGATCAGCGCCCGATCGGGCCAGACCATCAAAGGGTTAACGTCAAGTTCGCGCAAATGCACGCGATTGGCCACAGCATAATCCGCCACCGATTTGATCGCCGCGACCAAGGCGGGTATATCCGCCGCCGCCCGACCGCGAAAGCCCGACAGGATCGGCGCGATTTTTAGCCGCATCAGGGCGACGTGGATTTCTGCGTCGCGGCAAGGCAACAACAGGGTTTCGCTGTCGCGCAAAACCTCGGCCAGCACCCCGCCCGCGCCCAATGTTAGGGACAGACCAAATGGGGCGTCCCGCGTCACACCGATCAAAATTTCGGCCAGCGGCGGCGGGGCCATCGGCTCGGCCAGAAATCGCGTGATCCCTAACCGCGTTGTCATTTCATCCATCGCTTGCGGCATATCGCCGGGCGAAAGGTTTAACAAAACCGCCCGTGCCTCGGTTTTATGGGCAATGCCCAGCGCCTTTAGGGCGTATTTTTCACCGTTCAGATTTTGCGCATCTGTTGGGTCGGTCAGAATAATCCCCGCCGGCACCGGCGCACCAAACGCCGCCAGTTCGGCCTTTGAGGCGGCCTCGTCCAGCGTATCGCTGTTGGCCGTATCTTCGCCGATACCCACCAATGGCATCGCTGCCGCAGCCGCCCAAACCCGCGCCACAAACGCCGAAGATTGCACCGCCACCAAAGCATCATGAAAACCGCAAAGCGGCACAACACCGGCGGCCAACAATTCTTGCGCCACCTCTTCGGGCATGTTTTCCGGCAAAGACGCCAAAACCGCGGTTTTGCGCCCCGTTACCTTGGCCGCCGCAAGGATTGCCGCAATCGCCGGTTGCCAGTCTTTTTCATCACATCGCCCTTGACGCACCCAATCCAGCACCAACAGCGACAAATCAAAATCACCCGCCAGCATCGCCCCAAAGGTTGCCGCCATTCGCGCCTGATCCGCCCAAATAAAAGTATGGTAATCCAAAGGGTTAGATACGGTAACCATATCAGAAAGGGTTTCTTTGACCTGTTTTTTGTGGGTGTCCGTCAACACCGGAAACACCACATCCAGGTCCCGCGCCACGTCGCTGATATGCGCCGCTTCACCGCCGGAACAGGACATTGCCGACAGCCGATTTCCCGGCAATGCCCCGTGAACATGAAACAGCTTTAGTGTTTCCAGAAAACTGGTGAAACTGTCCACGCGGGCCATGCCCAGACGGGCAAAAAACGCCTCCGCCGCCACGTCAGATCCCGCAAGGGCCGCCGTGTGCGACAGCGTCGCCTTGGCCGCCGCCTCTGAACGCCCCGATTTCAGCACAACAATCGGTTTGCCCAGCCGCCGCGCGGTGGCGGCCAGCGCCTCAAAACCTGCGGCACTGTCGATGCCTTCGACATACATGCCCAGCGCCGTGATATGAGGCATTTCCAACAGGGCCGCGCCCAGATCGGAAAACCCCAGTTGTGCCTGATTGCCGACAGTGCCGACATAAGCGACGGGCAAGGCACGACGCTGCATGGTCATGGAAATCACAATATTCGTGCTTTGTGACAGGATCGCCACGCCGCGATCCACCCGCGCCGCGCCATGTTCAGACGGCCAGCAACAGGCGCCCGTGGCGGCATTAATGATACCGTAACAATTTGGCCCCATGATCGGCATATCGCCCGCCGCCGCCAGCAATTCGGCCTGTAATTCCGCCCCGCCGCCTATTTCGCCCACGCTTTCTTGAAACCCACTGGCATAGATGATCGCCCCGCCAACACCTCGCGCCGCAAGGTCGCGCACCACATCCAAGGCCGCCGCGCGGTTGACCCCGACAAAAGCCAGATCGGGCACATCGGGTGCGTCGTCCAGACTGGCGTAGGTTTTCAGCCCGTCCATTTCTGTGCGACTTGCACTGACCGGCCAAATTCTACCGGTAAAACCAAAGCGGCGGCACACACGCACCGCCTCGGCAGCGTCGCGCCCGCCGATAAAGGCGATGGTTTTCGGGTTCAAAAGCCGTGTTAAATCCCGCATCAAGCCCCCTCAGGCCCCCAAAGGGCGCAGCAATTCGCGGCTGATGATGTGGCGTTGTATTTCACTGGTGCCATCCCAAATCCGTTCGACCCGCGCATCGCGCCAGAACCGTTCAATCGGGAAATCATCCATCAACCCCATGCCACCGAATATTTGCAACGTCGCGTCCGTGACCCGCGCCAGCATTTCCGACGCGTAGACTTTCGCCGACGCGATTTCGCGATTGGCAGGCAAGCCCTGATCCAAACGCCACGCGGCGGCCAACGTCAGGTAATCCGCCGCGTCAATCTCGGTGATCATATCGGCCAGTTGAAAGCTGACGCCCTGAAATTTACCAATTGCCTGGCCGAATTGTTCACGCTCGGCGGCATATTCCAGCCCCATGTCAAAACAGCGACGCGCCCGGCCCACGGCCATGGTGGCCACGGTAATCCGCGTGGCATAAAGCCATTCGTTCATCACCGCAAAACCGCCGTCGACCTCGCCCAAAACCTGCGCATCTGGCAGGCGGCAGTTATTAAATTCAAGGATCATGTTGTTGTAACCACGGTGCGACACGGATTTATACCCGTCGCGAATGGTAAAACCGGGCGTGCCGCGATCCACCAAAAACGCGGTGATGCGCTTTTTCGGGCCCTTGGGCGTCTGATCTTCGCCAGTGGCGATAAAAACAATAAGGAAATCGGCGTGATCCGCACCCGAAATGAAATGTTTGGTGCCGTTAACCACCCAATCCCCGCCGTTTTTCACCGCGCTGCATTTCATCCCGCGCACGTCGGACCCGGCCCCCGGTTCTGTCATTGCCAGCGCATCCATGCGTTCGCCACGTACCGCCGGCGTTAAATATCGCTCGATCTGGTCACCCTGACAGGCCATCAAAATCCCCTGGGGGCGGCCAAAAAAATGGTTCAATGCCATGCTGCCACGCCCCAATTCGCGTTCCACCAGCGCAAACTCCAAATGATTCAGCCCCGCACCGCCAACGCTTTCGGGAAAATTACAGGCGTAAAAACCCAGATCAATGGTCTTTTGTTTGATCGCTTGCGCCACTTCGGAGCGCACCTCGCCAGTACGTTCAACCTCGGCCTCATGCGGGTAAATTTCCTTTTCAACAAAGGCGCGGACCGTGTCCACAATCATTGTCTGTTCGTCCGTCAGGCCAAAATTCATTTACTGATTCCCCGTCGTCATTTTCATTGCCGATTTCGGCCCTGTTTTGGCGCAAAACACAAGCACCCGTTTGCCCCGTTGCGCCAGATCATGTCGTTAATCGACGTGTACAAAGGCGGCGCGATTTGCCACAACTTTCATCAAGCCGAACAAAAAAGGAATGCGCCCATGGCCGATACATTTGACGAAGACCTGTTTTTAAAGGGTTTGGAACAGCGCAAGGCCACGTTGGGGGCCGAATACGTCGAGAAAAATCTGGCAAGTGCCGATGATTTCACCCGCCCGTTTCAAGAGGCGATGACCGCGTGGTGCTGGGGCTTTGGCTGGGGGGATGATGTCATTCCGGCCAAAACCCGATCGATGATGAACCTGTCGATGATCGGTGCTTTGGGCAAGATGCACGAATGGGAAATTCACTGTCGCGGCGCGCGCAATAACGGCGTCAGCCGCGAGGAAATTCGCGCCATTATCCACGTGATCGGCATTTATTGCGGGGTACCGCAAGCCTTGGAATGTTTTCGCGTGGCACGAAAAGTTTTAGACGAAGAATAACATGCAGAAAGATTAGATTTGCGCGCCCTCAAGGCATTTATCCTCAATTATTGGCGCGGCTCTTGCGGCTTTGGCACGGTTGCGGGCTTGGGTTTCGTGTTTTTGGCTGTCTGGCTGTATTTCCCTTTCGCTTTAACCCCCGCTCAATGGGGTTTTCCAACCATATTAGCGGCTGGTATCATCTCGTTTACCCTTGCGATCTGGCTGGCCATCGGCGCCTTTCGCACCGGCGACCGGCTGACGCGGGAAGGTGGCGGCATGATACTGGTTTGGGCGTCTTTTGCCATTGCGGGTTTTGGCCCGTTTGGGGCCAGCATTCTGACGTTTCAAGCCGCCCTTAGGCATGCCTTGATGGTGCAGCCGGTTTATCCTTTGGTTCTGCCGTTGATCCCATTTGCTGTCACCGCCGACGGTCGCGAAATTGCGCTTTCGGGTGACCTTGATTTTCCCTTGCGGGCGCGGTTTTTGCACACACTTGCGTTAAATCCAACGGTCACCCGCGTAGCCCTGAACAGCAATGGTGGCAATGTTTTTGCCGCGCGCGCGCTTGTATTGAACATCCAGGCCGCAGGGCTGGCGACACGGGTGGACCAGCGTTGTTTTTCATCCTGCACCTTGGTTTTCATGGCGGGGCAGCCACGTCTTTTAGGCGCGACGGGCGAGCTTGGGTTTCATGGCTATCGCATTGACAGCAAAAATCGCGTGCAAACATTGGATGTGGGTGCACAGGAAGACAAAGACCGCGCCTTTTTTGCCAGCAAGGGGGTAACGCCTGCCTTTATTGACCGCATTTTTGCAACCCCGCCGTCGGAACTATGGCGGCCCGGTCGCGATGAATTGCGGGCGGCGGGTGTAATTGGCAACTAGTGCCACAGTAATTCCCTTGACTCGTGCAATCAAAACTTGCAGGTGTTTTGTATAGGTATCCTTATTGTGCAAAGCACAGGGGATTTAATTGGGAACACAGTCAGGGCCTACCCAAAAAGGGGCCTAAATCTGTGGCCGCCCCCGCGACTGTAAGCGGCGAGCGTGCGTTCATATCCACTGGCCAATGGCTGGGAAGGGAACGTCACGCGTTGAGCCGCGAGCCAGGAGACCAGCCTGTGGAAACGAAATCAAATGCCGTCGGGGTAGACGGTAAGGAGAAAACAAAATGACAACGATCGCCCTAACACAATCCGCTGTTTCTGCACGCATCCTGCCCATTGCCGCCGCCACCTTCGTTGGTTTGGCGCTGTTGTTTATTGGCACGATCTCGCAGGCCGCGATTTTGCACGACGCATCGCATGACACCCGTCACGCCCTCGTCGCGCCCTGCCACTAAGCACGCGCGCATTTAGCCATGTTCAAAAAATTGTTCGCCAGCGCGTTGTTCGCTGGTCTTGGTGCAGCTGTTGTCGCAACGCTGTTACAAGTTTGGTTGATCGTGCCTTTGATTCAAAAGGCCGAGCTTTATGAAACCGGCGCGCTGGTGCATTTCGCAGGCGGTGCCGATCCTGCGCCTAACGTTATGCCCACGGATACGGCTGAAAAACCGACCGAAGCGTCGATGGATCTGGTCCGAAATGCAAAAACCTTCTTTATGGATTTTGTGGTCTTTGCGGGCTTTGCCTTTATTCTGGGCGCGGTTGTTGCCGCGCTTGGCAAAAATGACGACCAGATGACCTTGCGTGATGGTTTGCTGTGGGGGCTGGCCGGTTTCACCGCCACGCTTTTGGCCCCTGCCCTGGGCTTGCCGCCCGAATTGCCAGGCATTCCAGCGGCTGATATGCTGGCGCGTCAAACATGGTGGATCGGTACAATTCTGGCCACGTCGGTTGCCTTGGGCTTGTTTGCCTTTGGCAAATCCGCACCATTAATCGCGGTTGGCGTGGTTCTGCTACTTGTGCCACATATCATTGGCGCGCCACATTTGCCAGAATATGCCGGCTTGGCACCGCCTGAATTAGCCACGTTGTTTTCGGCCCGTTCCTTGGGCGTCGGCGCGGCGGCTTGGGCGGTTTTAGGCTTGGTATTTGCCAGCACATGGTCGCGCATAAAAGCCGCGTAATATATCGACAAATTGAACGGGCCTGATAGCTTGTGGCAAAATCACCCAGCCCCAAGGCCCGTTCATGCCCCACAATCCAGACGATCTGCAAGACAGTCTTTGCCGCGCCATTCAACTTATTTCATGGTGCCATCCGCGGGATTTTGTGCGCGCTCTGCATGCCGCTTGGCAGATTGAGGAAAGCCCTGCCGCCAAGGCCGCCCTGACGCAAATTCTGACGAACTCCCGCATGGCCATGCTGGGGCGACGCCCGATTTGTCAGGATACCGGCGTGGTCAATGTTTTCCTGAAAATCGGCACTGCTGTCACATGGACGCGGCCCCCTGATTTGACCGCTTTGGTTAATCAGGCGGTGGCCGATGCCTATCTGGATCAAGGCAACCCGCTGCGCGCCTCGATGATTGTTGATCCATTGGGGGATCGGCGAAATTCCGGCGACAATACCCCCGCGATGATCCACACCGAACTGGTCACCGGCGATCAAATCGAGGTGCATGTCACGGCCAAGGGTGGTGGCTCGGAAAACAAAACCCAGTTTGCAGTGCTGTTGCCGGGGGCAAATATTGCCGATTGGGTGGTGGAAAAACTTGCCAAAATGGGTGCAGGCTGGTGCCCGCCCGGCGTGTTGGGCATCGGGGTCGGCGGCAGCGTGGAACGCGCCATGTTGCTGGCAAAACAATCGCTGCTGGGGCCGGTGGATATGGCGGATCTGCGCACAAAAGGGCCGCAATCGCGGATTGAAGAACTGCGGCTTGAAATTGCCGACCGGGTAAATGGATTGGGCATCGGGGCGCAAGGCTTGGGCGGTTTGACCACGGTTTTGGACGTGAAAATCGCCACAGCCCCCACCCATGCCGCGTCCCTGCCGATCGCCCTGATTCCCAATTGTGTTGCCAACCGGCACATCGGTTTTACGCTAACCGGCAAAGGCCCTACACAGTTTGAACCGCCGCGAACCAGCGATTGGCCCGAGATCATCACTGCAAAAACCGATGGCAATATACGCCGCGTTGATCTGAACGATTTGAACAAATCGGACATCGCCACATGGAAAATCGGCGAACAACTTTTGCTGTCCGGAAAAATGCTGACGGGGCGCGACGCCGCGCATCGACGCCTGTGTCAAATGCTGGACCGAGGCGAGGCTTTGCCTGTCAACCTAACAGGGCGGGTGATCTATTATGTCGGTCCGGTGGACGCCGTAAGGGATGAGGTTGTCGGCCCCGCTGGCCCCACCACCGCCACGCGGATGGACCCTTTTACCGAACAAATGCTGGCGCAAACCGGCCTTATCGCGATGGTGGGCAAGGCCGAACGCGGCCCCACCGCCATTGCCGCGATCAAAAAACATGGCGCGGCCTCGTTGGTGGCCACGGGCGGCGCCGCATTTTTGATTGCACAATCAATCAAATCATCCCGCGTACTGGCCTTTGCCGATCTGGGCATGGAGGCGATCCATGAATTCGAGGTTGTCGATTTCCCCGTCACCGTCGCCGTGGATGCGCGTGGGAATTCGGTGCATATCAGCGGCATCAAAGCATGGGCGCGACCACCGGTTTCGGCCAAATAAACACGCAATTGCCCCGACCCAAAGCAATGGCCCCTAGGTCAAGCAAACAAAACACTTGGCGTCGGAATATCAATCCATTACCGTCAACCAACTGCTTACTGGGGCCGAATGAATACAACGAATCATACACTTGTTGCCGAAGACATCCACAAAAGCTTTGGCGAATTGAACGTGCTGAAGGGGATTTCTTTGCGTGCGTCCAAAGGTGACGTCATTTCCATCATCGGCAGTTCGGGGTCCGGCAAAAGCACGTTTTTGCGGTGCATCAACTTTCTGGAAACACCGGAACAGGGCCGCGTGTTTCTGGATGGCGAAGAGGTCGTGGTGCAAACCGATCGCAAAGGTCGCCTGTTGGGTGCCGATCCGAAACAAATTCAGCGCCTTCGCAGCCAGCTCGGCATGGTTTTCCAAAGCTTTAATCTGTGGTCACATATGACCGTTTTGCAAAACGTCATCGAAGGGCCGATGCAGGTGCAAAAGCTGGATCGCGAAACCGCCGTGGCCCGCGCCATGGGCTATCTGGAAAAGGTGGGCATCGCCGAAAAGGCCAATTCCTATCCCAGCCAATTATCAGGTGGCCAGCAACAACGTGTGGCGATTGCCCGCGCGTTGGCGATGGAACCCAAGGCCCTGTTGTTTGATGAACCCACCTCAGCCCTAGACCCGGAATTGGTGGGCGAAGTTCTGCGCGTGATGAAACAACTGGCCGAAGAAGGCCGCACCATGATTGTGGTTACCCACGAAATGGGTTTCGCGCGCGAAGTAAGTGACCGCGTGATGTTCTTGCATCAAGGTCGCGTCGAAGAAGAAGGCACGCCAAAAGACGTGTTTGAAAATCCGAAATCAGAGCGATGCCGCGCCTTTTTGGCAAGTTCGCTTTGATCAACAAACCAAGTTTAAAAACGGGAGAGACCAATGAAACTGACTACATTTCTGACAACCGCCGTACTGGCCACTGGCCTGGCATCCGCCTCTATGGCGCAAGCCATTCGCATGGGCACCGAGGGCGCCTACCCTCCGTATAACTTCGTCAACGACGCAGGCGAGGTTGATGGCTTTGAACGCGAAGTTGGCGACGAGATTTGCAAACGCGCCGAATTGGATTGCACATGGGTCACCAACGATTGGGACAGCATCATTCCAAACCTTGTCTCGGGCAACTATGACACCATCATCGCCGGCATGTCGATCACCGACGAACGCGACGAAGTTATTGACTTTACTCAAGAATACTTCCCGCCGGATCCCTCGACCTATGTTGCATTGGCGGGCTATGATGGTGATTTGTCCGGTGCCGTCGTGGCGGCACAAACTTCGACAATCCAGGCGTCTTATATTGCCTCCTCCGGGGCCACATTGGTTGAATTTGCCACCCCCGAAGAAACCGTGGCCGCCGTGCGTAATGGCGAAGCCGACGCAGTTTTGGCTGATGATGCCTTCCTGATCGATATCGTCAACGCCTCCAACGGCGAACTGGCCTTTACCGGTGAACCGGTGAATATCGGTGGTGGTATCGGCATGGGTATCCGCGAATCCGATGGCGAGTTGAAAGACAAAATGAACGCCGCCATCGCGTCGATGAAAGCAGACGGCACGCTGTCTGCGATGATCGCAACGTGGTTTGATGGCCGTATGGTCAAATACTAAATAAAATCGGTTTGGGGCCGTCTTCGGGCGGCCCTTTTCCCTGATGCAAAACGCCAATTCCGAATATTTAAAACAAGGTCGCCATGTTTAGCCAATGCGCAGAGCCAAGCTTGCTGGACGGCCTGAACTGGTGGTCATGTTACCTGACCACGGGCAAACACATCAATTTTTACCAGTCGTTTTTGGTGGTCTTTGCCCTGTTGCTGTTGACCGTACCGTTCATTCTGGCCTTTGGTTTTGCCGGCGCTTTGGCGCGGCGATCCGCCTTGTTCCCGATCCGCTGGTTTGGCCTTGCCTACACCTCGATGGTGCGCGGCATACCGGACATCATCTTTTTCCTTTTTGTGCCGATCGCGATGGATCAGGGCATTGAATACCTGCGTCACAAATGGAAATGCGGCGACTGGTCGGAACCTGTGCGCCAAGGCAATGATTTTGTGGTTTGTACGGCGGCAAAAATGCCGCTGGGCATCTCGCCGCAATGGGTGCATGAAACCTATGGATTTTTGCTGGCAACCCTGGCTTTTGCCATCGTGTTCGGGGCCTTTGCCGCCAATACCATTCACGGCGCATTGGGTGCTGTGCCCAGGGCACAACTGGAAACCGCCGCCGCGTTCGGGATGAGTCGGGGACAGATTTTCCGCCGCATCCATTTGCCGCAAATGTGGGTTTACGCCCTGCCGGGTCTGTCGAATTTGTGGATGATTTTGATCAAGGCCACGCCCTTGTTGTTCCTGCTGGGGGTCGAAGACATCGTTTATTGGGCCCGCGAATTGGGCGGTACCAAAACCGGCCGCTTTGCCTATCCGCACCCTGATTGGCGGTTGGGGTATTTCCTGGTTTTGCTGGTCTTCTATCTGGCGCTGACATGGGTCAGCGAAAGGTTTTTCGCCGCCTTGATGCGCCGCACATCCAAAGGCCAAACCACGATTGGCGGCACCGTATGAGTTGCGCTGAAACCCTCGTTCAATACGGTCTGCGGGCAATCGGCATCGGCACGCGCGCCTTGCCAAAGACCGACATCACCCTGTGTGAACAGGTGGTTTTGATCGGCTCGGGCCTGATTTGGAATGTGTATTTTGCCGCTGTGGCGCTGACGCTCGGGTTTTTCATGGCAACGCTGATTGCGTTTGCCCGCGCCAGCGATCGCAAATGGATGTCTCTGCCTGCCGCAACTTTTATCTTTTTGATCCGCGGCTCGCCTTTGTTCATTCAGTTTTTCGTTCTGTATGAAACCTTCGTTTTATTGCCCAAGATGGGGTGGGACATCAATTTGGGGTTTATCGAGATCGGGATCGAAACCCGCTGGTTGACCCGCGCGTGGTTGGGGGCGGCAATTGTGCTGTTCCTGAACACCTCGGCCTATACGGCGCAAATTTTTTATGGTGCGCTCAAATCTGTGCCGCGTGGCGATATCGAGGCGGCCCGCGCCATCGGAATGAGTACGGTACAGATCAATCGCCGCATCATCTGGCCCACCATGCTGCGGCTTGCCTGGCCCAGCTATACCAACGAGGCGATCTTTCTTTTCCACGCCACCGCATTGGTGTTTTTCTCCAGCTTTCCGGCATGGCAACAACGCGGCGACGCACTGTATTATGCCAGCTATTTTGCCGATAAAACCTTTAACCCGTTTGTGCCCTATCCGATTATTGCGGGCTTTTTCATCCTGTTTACAATCATTCTGATCCTACTGTTTGGCTGGGCAAATCGGCGACTAAACCGCCACATTCAACCCTGATATTGCGCCCTGTAACGTCAGGATTTAAGGGGTGGCAGCGGTATAAACACCGCCTTCTTGCCGAAGATAGGCCAGCAAATCCACAATTTTCTGTTGGTCTTTAAAACCGGCAAAACCCATCTTGGTGCCCGGCACAAAACCACGCGGGTTGCCTAGGAATTTCATCAAGGTTGCCTCGTCCCAAATCACATCTTTTTTGGCCATGGCCGAAGAATAGCGATACCCCGCCATACTGCCGGACGGGCGATCGATAACACCGCCCAGACTTGGCCCAAGCAATGTCGTGTTTGCCGTCAAAACATGACAGGCGCGGCAACTGCGAAACACGATTTTTCCCCGCTCGGCGCTGGCTGCAACAAGTGTTTCACCTACGACGGGGCTGTCTGCCCGGTCCGTACGCGATACAAAGACGGCAATGCCTGCTGTCAGAACTATCGCGACCGCCATTATGAAAAAAACAACGCGCATTTAACTCTCCTAATTTTTGAGGGGTGTAGCAGATTGTCAGAAACAGGGAACAAAAATTGACGCACCAGCCCCGACCTGGCCGCAACCTAGCCCCGGTAATTCTGTCGGTAGCGAAAGCTGCCCGTGGCGGTGGCGATCAACTCGCCGGTTTCATCGCGCACGCTGGCCTCGGCAAAAAATATGCGTTTGCCACCGCCGGTTTTCAGCCCCTCGGTGATCAACAGTTTACCTTTGGGGCGGGACAGAAAATTACTGGTCAGGGTCAGCGTCATGCAGTGGATCCCCACCGCATTGCCCCCTGCAAAGCATCCACAATACCCCATCGCCGTATCCATCAACGTCGCCAGCATACCACCGTGCGGCTGCCCCTGACGGTTGGTCAGTTTGCGTTCCATCGGGCAGTGCAAAACCGCGCGGTCCTGTTCCCAGTCCACCAATTTGTAACCCAACAGTTTTTGAAATTCGTAAATGTCTTCGATGTGGGTTTGTTCCATGCTCATCCTCTTAATCCTTTAGTGCCTTCAGGCCCGCCGCCGCAAAGGCAGGTACATGCGCGCCCAGCGCCAGCGCTTTGGCGGTGTTGGATGCATTGCCATCAAGGGCACGTTTTTTCACGCCCTGTAGCACCGCCGCCATGCGAAAAAAACAAAACCCCAGATAGAAACCAAAATCATCGATCCGGTCGATGCCGCGTGCGGTGCAATATTGCGCGATGAAATCCTGATCATCAGGCAGGCCCAGCGCGGCGCGATCAACCCCCGCTAACCCGCGCCCCTCGGTACCCTTTGGCATTTGCCATTGCATGATCACCCCGGCCAGATCGGCATAGGGATGACCCAAGGTCGACAGTTCCCAATCCAGAACGGCGCGAATATCGGTGCCCTTGTGGGCGATAATCAGGTTGTCCAAACGATAATCGCCATGCACAAGTCTGCGTTGCCCATCATCGGCTGGCAGCCGCTCATCCAGCATCAAAATCAACCGGTCCATATCGGCAACCTGCCCTGTTTCGCTGGCGTAATACTGCTTTGACCAGCGCGCTATTTGCCGCGCGCAATAATTCCCCGGCGCGCCATAGTCCGACAAGCCAATTTTGGCGGGATCAACATCATGCAAGGCGGCCAAAACATCGCAGATATTGCCCATCAGCCTGCCACGATCAGCGGGCGTCAGGCCGGGCAATGACGGGTCGTCAAAGGTGATGCCCGCCACATGATCCATCACGTAAAACGCCGAGCCGATAATGGCTGTATCCTCGCAAAGCAGGTGCATCTTTGCCACTGGCACGGCAGTGTTGGCCAGCGCGGATTGCACGCGAAATTCACGGTCAACCGCATGGGCGGATTTTAACAAAACCCCCGGTGGTTTGCGGCGCAGCACATAATTTCCCGCCACCGTTTTGATCAAAAACGTCGGGTTGCTTTGACCATGCGCAAATTTTGTCGCCGAAATCTCGGCGTCAAATCCGGGCAGTTTTTCGCGCAGAAACCCGCAGGCTGCCACCAGATCAAGGGCACCTGCCACACTCATGCGCTGTCGTTTTGATAGCGTTTCAATTCGGTTCGCGCCACTTGCCGACGATGCACCGCATCCGGCCCATCCGCCAACCGCAAGGTGCGCACATGGGTCCACATCGCGGCCAAGGGCTGGTCTTGTGAAATGCCACCCGCGCCGTGCATTTGCATGGCTTCGTCAATGACTTTCAGGGCCATCAATGGCGCCACAACCTTGATTTGGGAAATCCACGGGGCTGCCGCACGCAGGCCCTTTGTATCCATCATCCACGCCGTCTTTAGGCACAACAGACGCGCCTGTTCAATCTCCATCCGTGCATTGGCAATGATGTCGTGGTTTGCGCCCAGATCGGACAGTTTGCGGCCAAACGCCTCGCGGCTGGTGGCGCGGCGACACATCAATTCCAACGCCACCTCGGCCTGACCGATGGCCCGCATGCAATGGTGAATGCGCCCGGGGCCAAGCCGCCCCTGCGCCACTTCAAACCCGCGTCCCTGACCCAACACCAAATCCGCGTTTGGCACCCGTACATCGGTAAATCGAATGTGCATATGGCCGTGGGGTGCGTCATCATGGTGGAAAACCTGCATCGGGCGCAAAACCTCGATACCCGTTGATTTTGCAGGCAAAAGGAACATCGAATGCCGCGCGTGTTTGGTTGCCTCCGGGTCGGTTTTCGCCATCACAATGAACAATTCGCATCGCGGATCACCCGCGCCACTGGCCCACCATTTATCACCGTTCAGCACCCAGTCGTCGCCATCGCGCACCGCACTCAGCGCGATGTTGGTGGCGTCCGAACTGGCCACATCGGGTTCCGTCATCAAATAGGCGGACCGGATGTCGCCGTTCAACAGCGGTGTCAGCCAGCGTTCCTTGTGGCCTGCGGTGCCGTAGCGTTCCAGCACTTCCATATTGCCCGTGTCCGGCGCGTTGCAATTGAACACCTCGGCGGCGATGGAAACCTTGCCCATTTCCTCGGCCAGATAGGCGTATTCAACCGTGGACAAACCCAACCCGCGCGCAGAATCCGTCAGCCAGAAATTCCACAGCCCACGGGATTTTGCGAGGTCTTTCAACCCGTTCAAAATTTCCAATTGTCGCGCGGTGTGTTTGAAGCGATCGCCCGAGGCGTGCTGGCCCACTTCGGCATGAAATTCTGCGTCCAGCGGCGCGATTTCATCAACGATCATGGCGCGCACCTGATCCAGCAACGGGCGCACCCTTTCAGAAATACCCAAATCCATTTTTGATCCCCTTTGATTACAGATCAGCTCGTCTAAACCCATTTTGCCAGTGGTGGCAGGCTCATCAAAACAGCGTTTGCGTCATGGCCGGTTTCCAGACCAAATTTTGTGCCGCGATCGTAAACCAGATTATATTCGGCATAGAGCCCGCGATGGATCAACTGCGCATCTTTGTCCGTATCGGTCCACGGCTGTTGCATGCGTTTTTCGATCAGTGGCACAAAAGCAGGCAAAAAGGCGCGGCCAGCATCCTGGGTAAAGGCAAAATCCTTATCCCAGTCACCAGTGTTCAAATCGTCATAAAAGATGCCACCCACCCCCCGGGCCCGGTGGCGGTGGGGGATGTAAAAATATCTGTCTGCCCAAGCTTTGAACCTGTCGTAATAGGCCGCATCATGCGGGTCACAATGGGCGCGCTGGACACCGTGAAAATGCGTCGTATCTTCGGCATATTCGATGCAGGGGTTCAAATCCGAACCACCGCCAAACCACCAAGCGTGCGGGGTCCAGAACATGCGGGTGTTCATATGAACGGCGGGCGCGTGGGGGTTTTGCATATGCGCCACCAAGGAAATGCCCGAGGCCCAAAATCGCGGATCATCGCGCATTTCAGGGATGTTTTTTTGTGCCGCCATTGCGGCCTGTGCGCGTTCGCCCAAACTGCCGTAAACGGTGGAAATATTTACCCCGACCTTTTCAAAAACCCGCCCGCCGCGCATGACCGACATTTCACCGCCGCCCGCATCACTGCCATCGTCGGAATTTCGGGTTGTGGTTGAAACCTCAAACCGTCCGGCGGGCGCGTCGCCACCATGGGCATCTTCCAACCCTTCAAAGGCGGTGCGAATGTCGTTGCGCAGCTGACGAAACCACGTCGAGGCCTGAATTTTTTGCGGATCGAAGTTGTTTGTCAATTTTATCATCCTACTGTGTTATGATGAACCTACACCCAACGCGATGGATAACAAAAGTGCGACAGATTACCTTTATTGCTTTGCCGCTGGTTTTTTTAGCGGCTTGCGCCACCCCGCAACAACGCTGTGTTGCCGGGGCCAGCAAGGATTTGCGCGTTGTGCGTGCCTTGATCGTGGAAACACAGGGCAATCTGGATCGCGGCTATGCCATTGGTCAGGAAATTCGCCCAAAATTCACCATGGGTTTTTGTGGCCGAAATGGCCCGTTGACAACCTGTCTGACACAAGACGCAAGTGTCATTGACAAGCCGGTTGCCATTGATCTTGCCGCCGAGCGGGAAAAACTGGCAAGCCTGCGTGCCAAAGAACGCGAATTGGCGGCCCGTGCGGTGACCGCGGCACAGCAATGTGAGACCGATTATTCGTAAGCGGCACCGCAAGTTTCGCAATCAACGCGTCGGGCAATTTTGATCACCCGCGTTTCCGCATAAAGTGCGTCGTATAACATCAACCGGCCATCCAACCCCTGCCCCGCACCAGTGAAATATTTCACCGCCTCCAGCGCCATCATTGTGCCCAAAACGCCGGGCAGCGGTGAAATCACCCCCGCCTCGGCACAACTGGGCACCATGCCCGGCGCGGGCCGTGTCGGGAAAACACATTGATAACACGGGCCACCATTGGTGGGATCAAACAGGCTTATCTGGCCCTCCCATTGGGTAATCGCGCCGGAAATAAGCGGGGTTTTTGTGGCGACGGCGGCGCCGTTCACCAGATAACGCGTGTCAAAATTATCCGTACCATCCAGCACAAGATCATAATCCGCCAACAGGGTTTCCGCAATTTCAGGATCGAAATCACGGTGATACGGCCTGACGGTAACATACTGATTTATCGCTTTTATGGCGATTTCGGCGGAAAACACCTTGGCCATATCGATGCGATCTTCGGTATGAATAATTTGCCGTTGCAAATTGCTGGCCTCGACCTTGTCGCCGTCGATTACGCCAATTGTACCCACGCCCGAGGCCGCCAGATACATCAAGGCGGGCGAGCCTAGGCCGCCCGCACCGATCACCAAAATCCGTGCATTTTTCAGGCGTTTTTGCCCCGCCCCGCCGACCTCTCGCAAGATGATATGGCGCGCGTAGCGTTGCAATTCGCCATCAGAAAAACCGTCTGACTTTACCGCCTCGACTGCCTTGGGCGCTGCACGATCGCGCAGTTTTTGCAACCCGTACCGGTAGGCAAGGATCAGACCGGCAAAACCCGCCAACAACGCCCAAGGACGCAAACTGCCCCCCGTGCCGACACGCAGCGAATGCCCCTGCGGCAAGGTCGTCTGGATCAAAACAATGGCGATAATCAACACGCCAATCAGGGTCCAGCGCTGCCTGTGTGGCACTTTGAAAGCCGCGCCCAAAAGCCAAAGGCCCAGCGCGATTGCCAGCACCAATATCATCAGGCCCGACCGGTCGAGCCGAAACCAGCCGCCCCGCGTGCGGTTTCACCCAGTTCATCCACCTGCTGAAACGCCGCCTGCACAACCGGTGCCACCACCATTTGCGCAATGCGATCACCATGCGACACAATAAAATCGGCGCTGGAATGATTGATCAAAATCACCCCGACCGGCCCGCGATAATCGCTGTCGATCGTGCCCGGCGTGTTCAGGCAGGTGACACCATGTTTTAACGCAAGGCCGGAACGCGGGCGAATTTGCACTTCAAACCCGAACGGAATTTCCATGGCAAACCCTGTCGGAATCAACGCACGCGCACCGGAGGGTACAAGCACACCATCGGCGCGATTTTGCGGTGGCAGGTTGGCCCGCAGATCGGCCCCCGCCGCCCCGGTGGTTTCATAGGCAGGCAGGCCAAGCCCGATATCGGCCCCCTCCAGAAAGCGAAAATTGATCGTTGCGCTCATTCTGGATCTCCGATCAGGGCATCGGCAATTCTGGCGGTCAATAATTCGGCGACGGCCTCTTTGCCCATACGCGGCCAAATATCGGCCCCGTGATCTGAAATCACCACAACCTGATTTTCTGCCCCCCCCATAATGCCGGTTTGCGGGCTGACATCGTTGGCAATAATCCAGTCACAGCCTTTGCGTTCCCGTTTGGCGGTGGCGTTTTTCACCACATCATCGGTTTCCGCCGCAAACCCAATGACCAATGCTGGTCGCCCGACTTTCAGTTGCGAAATCCGCGCCAAAATATCCGGATTTTCGGCCAATTCAAGCACGGGAATGCCTTTGGCATCTTTCTTGATTTTCGACGAACTGGCGCTTGTGACATGCCAATCCGCCACCGCAGCGGCAAAAATGGCCGCCTGCGCCGGCAGCGAATTGTTGACAGCTGTCAACATTTCCGCCGCGGTTTCGACCTTGATCACCTCGACACCGGGCGGCGGTGGCACCGCGGCTGGCCCGGTAATAAACACCACCTCGGCACCCTGCGCACGCAACGCCCGCGCCAATGCGGCACCTTGGGCACCCGAGGACCGGTTCGCAATATAGCGCACCGGATCGATCGGTTCATGGGTCGGGCCCGAGGTCACAAGAACGCGCTTGCCGCGAAGTGTGCCGCCCGCCAGCGCAAGACTTATCGCATCCTGAATATCGCTGGCCTCGACCATTCGACCGGGGCCAAATTCGCCGCAAGCCATGGCACCTTCGACCGGGCCAACAAAGGCAACACCGTCGCCGCGCAAAGTTGAAACATTGCGTTGCGTTGCCGGGTGCAGCCACATGCGCACATTCATCGCAGGGGCCACCAAAACCGGTTTATCCGTCGCCATCAACACCGTACTGGCCAAATCATTGGCCGTGCCATTGGCCATTTTCGCCAATAAATCCGCCGTGGCGGGCACCACAACCACCAAATCCGCCGCGCGCGACAATTCGATATGCCCCATCTCGGCCTCGTCCGTCAGATCAAAAAGATCACGATACACCTTGTTGGCGGCAAGGGCGGAAACCGTCAGCGGCGTAACAAATTCTTCGCCTGCTTTGGTCAAAACCGGCGTCACACTTGCGCCATCCTCGCGCAGTCGCCGGATCAATTCCAACGCTTTAAACGCCGCAATGCCGCCGCCGATGATCAATAAAATACGTTTGCCGTGCAACATGGGTCGCCCTTTTTGTGTTGCCATTGATCCTAGGGGGGATGGCGGGCGCACACAAGATAAAGCAGATGCTTTTGCATCCGGGCAAACTGACGCTATAGAGAACATGGAAACCCATAAGAATGCGGCGATATGACGGCAAATCTGACACTGATCACAGGTGGTGCGGCCTCTGGCAAATCGGCATTTGCCGAAAATCTGGTGCGTGCGCTGGGGGGTCGGCGGCATTATTTGGCCACAGCACAGGCCTTTGACGCCGAAATGCGCGCCAAAATACAAAACCACCAAGTGATGCGCGGCGTCGATTGGATCACCCATGAAGAACCGATTGATCCGGCGTCGGTGCTGGCGACATTGCAATCGGGTGACATTCTTTTGCTGGATTGTGCCACGCTTTGGCTGACAAATCTGATGCTGGCAGACCATGATATTGCCGCCGAAACCGCCAAACTGATGACGGCCATCGATGCCACACCGGCGAAAATTGTCGTGGTCAGCAATGAGGTCGGCAGCGGTATCGTACCGCAAGACGCCCTGTCGCGGCGTTTTCGACAATGCCAAGGAGAATTGAACCAACTTTTGGCGGCCAAGGCGGCACTGGCCGTGGCGGTTTTGTCGGGTTTGCCGCTGGTGCTAAAGGGGCGATTGCCAGCCGCATTACCGCGTTTCACATCATGAACATTTGGTGGGTCCGCCACGGCCCGACACATCAAAAAACCATGGTCGGCTGGTCCGATGTGCCTGCGGACTTGTCAGATCACGCCGCCATTGCGCGGCTGGACGCATTTCTGCCCGCCGCGCCGGTAATGACCTCGGATTTGGCCCGCACCATTCAAACCGCAGACGCCCTTGGAAATCGCCCGCGATTGGGTCGCCGCGCTGGGTTGCGCGAAATGCATTTTGGCGCTTGGGAACTGCGTGGTTTTGCCGAGGTCGAGGCGGAAACCCCCGACCTGATCCGCACCTTTTGGGAAACCCCCGGCGATGTGGCCCCGCCAAATGGCGAAAGTTGGAATGACTTCGCGCGACGGATCAACGGCGTGGTCGATGACCTGTTGGCCCAGCCCTTTGACGACCTGATCATCGTGGCTCATTTTGGGGTTATCGTCGCGCAAATTGCCCGCGCGCTGGACATCACCCCCTATCAGGCATTCGGCCATCGGATCGCCAATCTTTCGGTCACCAAAATCACCTATCCGACACCCCTGAAACCAGATTTCATCAATCACCTGGCGTGATTGCGCAGCTCACAAAAATGAATTTCTAATCTTACCTTGGCGCCTTTAAGGTTGGAAAAAACGAAGGAACACATTGTGGATTTTGAGTTGGTTATCGGGGATCGTTATACCTCTAGCTGGTCTTTGCGGGGCTGGTTGCTGTTTGAAAAATTTGGGATCAAAAACAGGTTGCGCCATGTGACCTTTGCTGATGATCGTTCGGTGGCTGAACAAATGCCCGAATTTTCACCCGCCAAAACCGTACCCGCCATGCGCACACCAGAAGGGGTGGTGGTCGGCGACAGTCTGGCGATCGCGGAAGAACTTGCCAGCCGGTATCCCGACGCGGGCATCCTGCCCAAAGACCCCGCCGCCCGCAGCGTGGCCCGTTTTTTGATGGCAGAAATGCACGTCGGTTTTGGTGATCTGCGCACCGATTGCCCGATGAATTTGCGTGTGGCCTATCGCGATATTGCGGTGCCCAACGGTGTGAAAAACGATGTGCGCCGATTGGAAAAACTATGGTCATATGCGCGCCGGACGACCGGGGCAAAAGGGCCATGGCTGTGCGGTAACTATGGCGCGGTGGACGCATTTTTTGCCCCCGTCGCGGCGCGGATCGCCGGTTATTCCCTTGACGTTGGTCCCGAAGCGGCGGCCTATGTTGCGGCCCATCTGGATGACACAGCATTTCGACGATGGCGTGCAATGGGGCTGGTAAAAGGGGCCAATTTGCCGTGGTATGAGCGTGACCATACGCAAATATTCTGGCCCGGCCCCACGCCCTTGGCCGCCACAAATGCCAAAGGGCCAAGCGAAAATTCCACCTGTCCGTACTCCGGTCAGGAGGTTACAGATTTCCTGTCGATTGAAGGTCGGGTTTTTGGGTTTTGCAACGCCTTTTGCCGCGATAAAACCCGTGCCGATCCGACGGCTTGGCCTGCGTTCATGAATATTTACCAATCTTAAACACTTTGCGCTGCATTTTGGTTAACGAAGATTAACCAAGGAATCACCGAATGCTGGCGCGCACGTTTACCGTGGCCTTTGAAGGGGTCGAGGCTCGGCTGGTCGAGGTGCAATGCGCTGTAACGCCAGGAATGCCCGCGTTTTCTGTGGTCGGCCTGCCTGACAAAGCGGTAAACGAGGCGCGCGAAAGGGTGCGTGCGGCGTTAACGGCGATGGCCATTGCGCTGCCGTCCAAACGCGTGACCATCAACATGTCGCCCGCTGATCTGCCCAAAGAAGGGTCGCATTTTGATTTGCCGATCGCGCTGGCGTTGTTGGCGGCCTTGGAGATTTTGCCCAAAGACGCGGTCGCAGGCACGATGTCATTGGGGGAAATGTCCCTGGATGGCGGCTTGGTCGCGGTGAATGGCGCCTTGCCTGCGGCGATGGCGGCGGCTGAAAATGACATGTCGCTGGTCTGCCCGAAACCCTGCGCCGCCGAGGCGGCCTGGGTTGATGCCACGCCAGTTTTTGGCGCCTCTGATCTGACGCAGGTGATCCAACATTTCACCGGCCAGCGGTTGATTGAACCGGCGCAGCCGGGCGAGGTTTCGCGCGACGCCAGCCATCGGGATATGCGTGATGTCAAAGGACAGGAGCGCGCCAAAAGGGCCTTGGAAATTGCCGCCGCCGGGCGGCATCACGTGATGATGGTCGGCTCGCCCGGATCAGGAAAATCAATGATGGCCAAGCGCTTGCCGGGAATATTGCCGCCAATGACCCCGACCGAGGCGCTGGAAACATCGATGATCCATTCCCTTTCCGGCTTGCTTGACGAAGGTGGTATTTCGCGCATCCGCCCGTTTCAGGAACCGCATCACACCGCATCGATGGCCGCGATTGTCGGCGGCGGGCGCAGCGCCCGACCGGGCGAAATTTCGCTGGCGCATAACGGTGTGTTGTTCATGGATGAATTCCCGGAATTCCCGCGCACCGTTTTGGAAACCCTGCGCCAGCCGATCGAAACCGGCGAGGTGGTGGTGGCGCGGGCCAACGCCCACATACGCTATCCCTGTCGGTTCATGTTGGTGGCCGCGGCAAACCCCTGCAAATGCGGGTATCTGGCAGACCCGGCCCGCGCATGCGCCCGCGTGCCAATTTGTGGCGAGGATTATCTGGGGCGGATTTCAGGGCCGTTGATGGATCGGTTTGATCTGCGAATTGAGGTGCCACCCGTGGCTTTTGCTGATTTGGACATTCCAGACACCGGCGACAGTTCGGCGACAATTGCGGCGCGTGTTCAAGTCGCACGAGATATCCAGACCCGACGGTTTGACGGCATCGAGGGGCACCGCGTCAATGCCGATGCCGAGGGCGAAATTCTGGAGCGCATCGCCACGCCCGATATGCACGGGCGGGAATTATTGCTAAAAGTGGCGGAACGCATGGGCCTGTCGGCGCGTGGCTATCACCGTGTTTTGCGCGTGGCCCGAACCATTGCGGATCTGGCTGGGGCCGACACGATTTGCCGCCCTCATATTGCCGAAGCGATCAGTTTTCGATTGGTTCAAAGCCAGCCTTTGCTGGCGGAAAAGCCGCGCAAGGCTTCTTAGGTCAATTTCGCCTCGATCGCGTCCCAGATTTTGGCGGCAATGTTGATGCCGTCAAATCGTTCCAGTTCCTGAATGCCGGTGGGCGAGGTGACGTTGATTTCCGTCAACCAGCCGCCGATCACGTCGATACCAACAAAAACCTGACCTTTTTCGCGCAACAAGGGGCCAATGGCGGCGCATATTTCGCGGTCACGGTCGGTTAATTCAACCTTTTCCGGGCGACCGCCGACATGCATGTTTGATCGGGTCTCGCCGGCGGCGGGCACGCGGTTGATCGCGCCAACCGGTTCCCCGTCGATCAAAATCACCCGCTTGTCGCCCTTTGATACATCCGGCAGAAATTTTTGCGCAATCAAGGGCTCGTTGTTGATGCTGGTGAACAGCTCGTGCAACGAATTCAGGTTGCGATCATCAGGTCCCAAACGAAACACACCCGCGCCGCCGTTGCCATAAAGAGGTTTCAGAATGATGTCACTATGCTGGGCTTTGAACGCTTTCAAAACCTCCAAATCACGGGCGATTGTGGTTGGCGGTGTCAGATCTGGAAAATGCAATACCAACAGCTTTTCCGGGTAATTACGCACCCAGAAGGGATCATTCACAACCAGCGCCTTGCCCGCCAGATGATCCAGCAAATGCGTGGTGGTAATATAACCCATGTCAAATGGCGGATCCTGACGCAGCCAGATCACATCCCAATCTGACAAATCCACTTGGCGCATGTCACCGGCGGTAAAATGATTGTCAACTTCGCGGCGCAACGTGATGTCCTGCCCGCGTGCCATGATCCGGCCTGACTGAAAGCTGAGCTTGTCAGGGGTGTAATAAAACAGCGAATGCCCCCGCGATTGCGCCTCTTCCGCGATGCGAAAGCTGCTGTCGGCGTTGATATCAATGGGGCCTAGCGGATCCATTTGAAGGGCAATTTTCAGGGCCATTATTATTCTCCGGTTGTTGGCCCTTAGTGCCGGATCACAGGGTTTCTTGCAATGTGGAAACGTTAAAACCCGATGGCGTTTTCAATCACGTTGATTTGCCCCATGCCATCCACAAGGGCGACATCAAATCGGACGGGCGTATCCTGACCCAAAGGTTCATTCGCCAGATATTCAGAACCTGTTGCATAAATTCGCCGAGATTGCGCCGGGGTTAGATGGCTGGCAGCCTGATCAAAGCTGCGGCTTTTCTTGACTTCGATAAAAATTATCCCATCCTTGTCACGCGCGATCAAATCGATTTCGCCCCCCTGCCCGCGCCATCGCCTGGCCAGAACGGGTCGCCCGGTTTGTTCATAAAATCGTTCAACCGATCCTTCGGCAGCCAATCCAGCAAGATATGAGGTTTTTCCCGTCATGATCAAAGCATAACCGCAAAAGCGTTGGCGAATGGTTAATCGCGAGCAAGGTTGAGCGCGATTTGATAAACCTCACGACGCGCCATGCCCAGATTTGCCGCAACCAACGCGGCGGCGTCTTTCACCCGATGCGATTTCAGCGCCTCGCGCAATTGATCCCGAACATCGTCTTCTTGCACCGCTTTCTTTTCACCACGGGCAACCAGAACCACACATTCACCCTTGAGGGTAATATCCGCCAAGCCGCCCAACAGATCCGCCAGCGTACCACGGCGTTTTTCCTCGAATTTTTTGGTCAGTTCACGGCAAATCACGCCGCGCCTGTCGGAACCAAAAACAGCGATCATATCGGTCAGCAATTTTGACAGGCGTTTCGGGGATTCATAAAATATCAAGGTCGCTGGAACCTCGGCAAAATCACGCAGGAATGTTTGCCGCGCTGACGCGGTGGTCGGGGCAAATCCGGCAAACAAAAACCGATCCGACGCCAAACCCGACACGGTAAGCGCCGCCAACACCGCCGAGGCCCCCGGTGCGCTGAAAACCTCATACCCCGCCGCAATGGCCGCGACACCCAGACCATAGCCGGGGTCGGCCACCAGCGGGGTGCCCGCCTCTGACACATAGGCCACGGTTTTTCCTTCAGACAGCGCCGCAATCAGCCGTGGCCGCACCTGTTCACCATTATGATCGTGATAGGAAAGTAAGGGGCGCCCGCCCAGCGCGATACCGTGAATATCCATCAGGTGCCGCGCCGTGCGCGTGTCTTCGGCCGCCAATACATCCGCGCAGGCCAGAATATCCAGCGCCTTCAAGGTTATATCCCGCGCCGCGCCTATTGGCGTGGCCACAAAATACAATCCGGCAACAAGGCCCGCATCAAGAGGTGTGTGTTTTGCAACCATCGCGGTCTAATAATTCTTTCTGTCGTTTACTTAAGGCCGCAGTTTGCGTATTTTTCACCCAAAGCATCCCAGCGCCAAGGAGCCCGTTTTATTATGTTTAGGTTTTTGTCACGATTTCACAAGCCCATGCGCCCAATCCTTTTCGGTTTAGGTGCGCTTTTCCTTGCAGCCTGTACCGATACGCAAACAACCGGTCAAAAGATAAACACAAGCGCGCCGATTCCCGTCGCCCTGTTGGTGCCTTACGGGTCTGCACAGGCCACCGACGGTGTGGTGGCGCGCGGGTTGGAAAATGCCGCCAGGCTGGCGGTTAGCGATCTAGCCGGTGTAAAAATCGATTTGCGGGTCTATTCAACCGCGGGCACAGTCGCAGGGGCATCAGCGGCCGCCACAAAAGCCGTAAGAGACGGGGCCAAAATCATCGTTGGCCCGCTTTATGCAAGTGGCGCCAATGCGGCGGGTTTGGCGGCGCGGCCACGCAACGTGAATGTTCTGTCGTTTTCCAACAACACCGAAATCGCGGGCGGCAACGTTTTTTTGTTGGGCAATACGTTTGAAAACACCGCCGAACGGCTGGTTTCTTACGGCGCACGCAATGGCAAACGTAATATAACCGTTGTTCACGCCAATAATGCTGCGGGCAATCTGGGCGCAGGTGCCGTACGCAAGGCCGCCAGCCGCAGCGGGGCCTCGGTGGTTTCCAGTGTATCTTATGATTTCTCGCAAGAAGGTATCATTGCGGCGATGTCGGTTGCGGCCACCTCGGCCCAGTCAAATGGCGCGGACACGGTTTTCCTGACCGCAGGCGTGGATGCAGATTTGCCATTGGTGGGCCAGTTGTTGCCAGAAAGTGGTCTGCGCTTTCCCGAGTATCAATATATGGGACTGACGCGCTGGGATCTGGCGCCGCAACTGCATGCCTTGTCTGGCCTGAACAATGGCTGGTTCACCATGCCTGATTTAAACCGGTACAACCAGTTTTCAAGCCGCTATCGCGCCGCTTACGGGGCCGGGCCACATCCCTTGGCCGGCTTGGCCTATGACGGTATTGCCGCGATCGGCGCCCTTGCCCGTACCGGCAGCGCCGATGCGCTAACCTCGACCAAACTGACCCAAGGATCGGGATTTGCCGGTGTTAACGGCACTTTCCGCTTTCGGTCCGACGGCACAAACCAGCGTGCGCTGGCGATCGCAACCATCGAAAACAAAGTGGTAACCATCATTGACCCAGCCCCAAACAACTTTGGCGGCGCAGGATTCTAAACCTGCCCAAGATCTGTTCACATTCCCGACGCCGGACAATTTGATTTGTCCGGCGTCTGAAATTTTTGACCGTGCAGGCATTGCCAAAAGCCTGCTGTCGGCGGTGGATCACGATATGGAAGGGCGCGACGGGCGCGCCGCCGTGGTTGCAATTCTAAAAGCTGCCAACGCCAAAGGTCGCGCGGCCATTGCCACAGCCTTTCGTGCCCAGCCGTTGAATGCCGGCCCGATGACACGGGCGTATTCGTTTTTGACCGACTGTCTGGTCGAGGCGGTTTTTACCGTTGCAACCCAGCATTTTCACCCGAACCCAACCCCGACCGAGGGCGAAAAACTGTCACTTTTTGCGGTTGGTGGCTATGGGCGCGGTGAAATGGCCCCGGGTTCAGACGTCGATCTGTTGTTCTTGACACCCTATAAAATCACCGCTTGGGCCGAAAGCGTGATTGAACAAATGCTGTATATCTTTTGGGATCTGAAGATGAAAATCGGCCACGCCAGCCGCACCATCAAAGATTGCATTCGATTGGGGCGCGAGGATTACACCGTGCGAACCGCGCTGTTGGAATTACGGCCCCTGATCGGCGAAGTGGCGATGTCAGCGGAATTGAAAAATCGTCTGCGCCGCGAATTGTTCCACAACACGACCTCGGAATTCATCGAGGCAAAGCTGGCAGAACGCGCCGAGCGTCACCTTAAACAAGGCGGTCAACGCTATGTTCTGGAACCCAACGTCAAAGAGGGCAAAGGCTGTCTGCGGGATTTGCAATCGCTGTTCTGGATCGCGAAATATGCCCATGGGGTGGACAGCATCAATGATTTGCAAACCCGCGGCCTGTTTCGTGACAGCGAATTAAAAGACTTTGCCGAGGCTGAGAATTTTCTCTGGGCGGTGCGCGGCCATTTGCATTTGATCGCCGGTCGCGCCCAAGATCAGTTGACCTTTGATTTGCAGGTCGAATGCGCCCATGCCTTGGGGTACAAAGATAGTGCAGGCCGCCGTGCGGTGGAATATTTTATGCAGGATTTTTTCCTGCAAGCCACCAAGGTTGGCGAACTGACACGGATTTTCCTGACCGCGCTAGAGGCCACACATGTAAAACAAGCGCCATCACTGGCCGGTATTTTACGCCGCCTAAAACGGCTAAAGCCGGAATATGTGGTCGCCCAAAACCGTCTGAATTTCAAAAATGAAAAACTGGCGCTAAAAAACCGGCTGAACCTGTTGCGAATTTTTGAAGAAGCGCTGCGCACCGGTTTGCTGATCCACCCTGATGCGATGCGTCTGATCGTGGCCAATCTGCATTTGATCGACGCCGAAATGCACGCAAACCCCGAGGCACAGCGCATATTCCTTGATCTGATCCTGAAACACGGCAACCCGGAACGCGCATTGCGCCGGATGAACGAACTGGGGGTTCTGGGGGCCTTTGTGCCGGAATTCAAACGCATTGTCGCGATGATGCAATTTGATCTTTACCACCACTACACGGTGGACGAACACACGATCCAATGCATGTCGATTTTGAACCAGATCGAACGTGGTGATCTGATCGAAGAACTGCCTGTGGCGACCGGCATTTTGAAAAAAGGCGTGAATCGGCGGGTTTTGTATGTCGCGCTTTTGTTGCATGATATTGGCAAAGGCTCGGGCGAGGATCACTCGATCGTGGGCGCGCGTATTACGCGGATTGTGGCGCCTCGGCTGGGCCTGTCTGCCAAGGATTGCAAAACCGTTGAATGGCTGGTGCGCTATCATCTTTTGATGTCGGATATGGCGCAAAAACGTGATCTGGCCGACCCGCGCACAGTGCGCGATTTTGCCAAGGCGGTCACAACAGTTGAACGGCTTGATCTGATGACGGTGCTAACGGTGTGTGACATTCGCGGCGTCGGGCCGGGCGTGTGGAACAACTGGAAGGCAATGTTGATCCGCGAACTTTATGCGGTAACGGCGGATGCGCTGGAAAACGGGCTGGAGGCGGTGAACCGTTCCAGCCGCGAGGGTGTGGCGAAAAAGGCCCTGCGCGAGGCCTTGGATGGCTGGGACAAAAAAGAGTTGCGCGATGAAACAGCGCGACATTACGGCCCGTATTGGCAAGGGTTACAAACCAGCGAACACGTGGTTTTCGCCAGTCTTTTAAAAGACCTCGCAGGCGGTGAAATCCGCGTTGATTTGCATCTGGATACTGATCGTGATGCCACACGTGCCTGTTTCGCCGCCTTTGATCATCCCGGTATTTTTTCGCGTATGGCCGGCGCGCTGGCGCTGGCCGGTGCCAACGTGGTGGACGCACGCACATTCACCACCAAAGACGGGTTGGTGACGGCGGTCTTCTGGATTCAGGATCATGAGGGCCAGCCCTATGACAAAACCCGCTATGGGCGGATGACCCAGATGATTGATAAAACCATGAAGGGTCAGGTCGTGGCACGCGACGCTTTGGTGGATCGCGACAAGATCAAAAAGCGCGAAAAAGATTTCATTGTGCCCACAACCATCACCTTTGATAACGATGGGTCCGACATCTATACGATCATCGAGGTGGACACTCGCGACCGGCCCGGTTTGTTGCATGATTTGACGCGAACCATGGCAAATTCCCACATCTATATTGCCTCGGCGGTGATCGCGACCTACGGGGTGCAAGTGGTGGATACCTTCTATGTCAAAGACATGTTCGGGCTGAAATTTCACAATAAAAGCAAACAAAAAACATTGGAACAGCGGCTGATCAAAGCGATAAAACAAGGCGCACAAAGGGCCGAGGCATGAGCAGAATTCGCATGGGTCGCGCCTTTGCAACGGTGGGCCTGTGGACCTTGGCCAGCCGTGTTTTGGGATTTGTGCGCGACGTGATGATCGCGGGTTTTTTGGGGGCTGGCCCCGTGGCCGAGGCGTTTTTGGTGGCGTTTTCACTGCCCAACATGTTTCGCCGCTTTTTTGCCGAAGGCGCGTTTAACATGGCCTTTGTGCCGATGTTTTCCAAGCGGTTGCAAAAGGGTGAAGGCGCCGAGGAATTTGCCAACACCGCCTTTATGGGGCTGGGCGCGGTTCTGGTTGTTTTCACCCTGATTGCCCAGTTTTTCATGCCTTGGCTGGTCTGGGCGATGGCCTCGGGTTTTCTGGCGGATGAACGTTTTGACATGGCCACACAATTTGGCCGCATCGCGTTTCCGTATATTTTGTTCATTTCCTTGGCGGCCCTGCTGTCGGGTGTTCTAAACGCCACGGGGCGCTTTATGGCCGCCGCCGCCGCGCCTGTTTTGCTGAACATCTTTTTTATTGTGGCGCTTTATCTGGCCTATATTGCCGACTGGCCCATTGGGTTGACCTTGGCGTGGACAGTGCCGGTTGCGGGCATTGGCCAGTTGGTGTTGTTGTGGCTTGCCGCCGCGCGTGCCGGTTTTCCGATCAAACTCGCCCGCCCCAAAATAACGCCGGACCTGAAGCGCCTTGCGCTGATTGCGGCCCCTGCCGCGCTTGCCGGTGGGGTGATGCAGGTGAACCTGCTGGTCGGGCGGCAAGTGGCCAGCTTTTATGACGGGGCGATTGCCTGGCTGAACTATGCGGATCGCTTGTATCAATTGCCGCTGGGCGTTGTCGGCATCGCCATCGGGGTGGTTTTGTTGCCGGATTTATCGCGCCGACTGGCCGCCAGTGATACCGCAGGCGGGCAAATGGCCCTGAGCCGCGCGGGCGAGGTAGCGCTGGCGCTGGCCCTGCCTTCGGCGGTGGCGTTGATCGTGATCCCGATGCCCTTGGTCACGGTGTTGTTTCAACGCGGCGCGTTCACCGCAGACGACAGCGCGGCCACGGCCCTTGCGGTGATGATCTATGCCTTTGGCCTGCCTGCCTTTGTCATGCAAAAGGTGATGCAACCGTTGTTTTTTGCCCGCGAAGATACCCGTCGCCCGTTTCGCTATGCCGTGGTGGCCATGGTGATCAACGCCGCCATCGCCATTGGCCTGATGCCGTGGCTTGGGTTTATGGCGGCGGCACTGGCCACCAGCCTGTCGGCTTGGGTGATGACGATCCTGTTGTGGCGCGGATCGCGCGGCATGGGGGATGCGGCACGGTTTGACAAACGCTTCAAAACGCGGTTCTGGAAAATCAGCGCCGCAGCACTCGTTATGGGCGCGGCCCTGATCGGCATGACCCTTGCGCTGGGCCCGATGTTGGGCACCAACGGGCTGCGGTATCTGGCGCTGGCCATATTGGTCGCCGGCGGCAGCGTGGTCTATTTTGTGGTCGGGGGCTGGATCGGTGCCATCCGGATCAGCGAGTTGAAATCAAGCCTGCGGCGCTAGGGGCAAACGGCAAAATCTCAATCGCGCCGGATCATCGCCCGCAACCGCGCAAAACCGCCCGGTGCCAAAACCACCGAGGCGGCAAATCCGCCCGCAAAACCCGATAAATCCGCGATCCAATCAGGGCGCGATCCAAAGAACAACCCAAAAAACAACTGAATACCCATCAAAAACCCAATCAGTGTAAAGGCCCGCAATTGCGGCCCGCCGGTTTGCACCAGCGACACCCACATCAAAAACGAATAGGCCCCGATCAGCCCATAGGCGCCGGGAAATGCCCCGAACAAAACCGATTGGGCGGGTGCAAAAATGCCAAAGATCACTGCGCCGAATACGATCGAGGTGACAAATATCACCAAAATCGACAGCCCACCAAAAATCCGGCCCGCCATATTGCCCATCGCCAGAATGATCACGCTGGCAAACAGCGCGCTGGTAAAGCTTTGGTGAACAAAAGCATAGGTGACAAACCGTCGGGAAAGCTCAAACGGCATGGAGGAATTTTGAAGCATCCAGTCAAATATCTGCGCAAAAAATCCATAATCATTCAGCGCCTCGATGCGCCAGCCGATACCGCCAGCGCCGCCCAAGATGCCGCGCGCCCCAAGGCTGAAAACCGCCTCGATACCCATGATGAATACCACCAGTGCCACCACCACAGGGGGCAACGGGTGAAACGGGGCGGCGTCGGGCTCATAAGACATTCTTGTCACTTTCGGTTGACCAATTTCGCGCCCATGGGTAAGCCAAGCGCCAGCGATATACCAGACAGGAGTTACGCATATGTCCGAGGTGGTCCACACACCCCGCGTCTTTTCAGGCATCCAGCCCTCCGGCGGCCTGACACTTGGCAATTATTTGGGCGCCATCAAGCGCTTTGTTGAAATGCAGGAAAACGGCATTGAAACCGTTTATTGCATGGTCGATCTGCACGCGATCACTGTCTGGCAAGACCCTGCCGCCCTGCGCCGTCAAACCCGCGAATTGGCGGCCGGTTACATTGCGGCGGGCCTTGATCCGGCCAAATCGATTTTGTTCAACCAGTCTCAGGTGGCCGAGCACACGCAACTGGGCTGGATTTTCAACTGTGTTGCCCGCATGGGCTGGATGAACCGGATGACCCAGTTCAAGGACAAGGCGGGCAAGGATCGCGAAAAGGCCTCGGTCGGCTTGTTCAGCTATCCCACGCTGATGGCGGCGGATATTTTGCTGTATCACGCCACCCATGTGCCTGTGGGCGAGGATCAGAAACAGCATATCGAGCTGACCCGCGATATTGCGGCCAAGTTCAACAACGATTTCGGCGTGGATTTTTTTCCGATGACCGAACCGGTGATCGAGGGCGCGGCCACGCGCGTGATGTCATTGCGCGATGGATCAAAGAAGATGTCGAAATCCGATCCGTCGGACGCCAGCCGGATCAATATGACCGATGACGCGGATGCCATTGCCAAGAAAATCCGCAAGGCGAAATCCGATGCTGATGCTTTGCCGTCCGAGGCTGACGGCCTGAAAGACCGACCCGAGGCCCGCAATCTGGTGAACATTTATGCCGCCCTTGCTGACCTGTCGGTTGATCAGGTTTTGGCCGATGTTGGTGGCAAACAGTTTTCGGCGTTCAAACCGATGCTGGCGGAAATGGCCGTGGCCAAACTGTCGCCAATATCCGGCGAAATGGCGCGGCTGATGCAAGCGCCTGATGAAATCGACGCGATTTTGCGGGCGGGTGCGGGGCGTGCCCGTGCCATCGCCGCGCCGATCTTGGAGCGGACTTATGAGATTGTCGGGATGGTGCGGTAAGTGTTGGTGACAATTGCTGATTTAAGCAAGAAATCGCTTTTTTAGCTAAACACCACAGATACGCACCATACTTCTGAGCTGGATCAGATTTTGTCACACCGTCCACAAAGGTCTCCTTAGCGGACGGTGTGAGCTTTCGCAGCACCAGCACCAATGACAGCTTTGAAGAATTTAATCGCTATGTGTCTCGAATTAGTGCGCTGTATCGCGGCGCAAAGAAGGCGGTGAACGCCTTGACCTCGGGTCGGTTGTAGGCGGAAGGGTTTACCAAGAGCCATACCGTCGACCCCAACTCTTCGGGTAGTTCAAAACATTGGACGAGCGTTTCGTCAGTCCTCATGAATCGCGTCGGTAGCATGCCTATGCCCGCACCCATTTGTACTGAGGTCTCCATGGCCTTGAAATCTCGGCACGTCAGGGCAATCTGGTCGGGGTCGATACTGCCGAGCAGCCATTCATTCATGGCACTGTCAGCTAGCTTCCCTCCCCAAACCAAGTACTTATGCCCAGTCATATCTGTTTTTGAATGTGGAAGTTCAGATTTAGCCGCATAGGATTTTGACGCAAACAACGAGATACCAACCGATGCCAGCTTCCGACAAATCAACGTCGGACTGTCGATTTCCTTATTGGCCCATCTAATCGCTACGTCGGCTTCTCCGCCGGATATGTCTACGGTGTCATCACTGGGGACCAGATCAATGTTCACATTGCCAAAAGTATCGACAAATTCTTCGAGGATTATTGAAAGCCTCGAGTTAAACGCGTCTGTCACCGCCGTGATTCGAATGGTGCGGGATTTGGTAGACGCCAGCCGATTGGCCAATTTATCCAGATCTTTGGCCGCCTCTTCGATCGCTTCTGCACTAGCGATCAACGCAAGGGCGTCTTGTGTCGGTGTAAATCCTTGGGTGTTGCGTTCAAATAGAACCAGACGAAGGACATGTTCCAGCGCTTCGATCCGTCTTGCAACAGTGGGTTGCGCCATCCCAAGAGTTTTGGACGCTGCCAAAGTGGACCCCGCACGCACGACTGCGAGAAAAACGCGCACGTCAGACAAGTTTTGAAAAACGCTCTTCATTTTTGTAGAACAGCACAACGTCAGGACGGATACCAGCAAAATCCGCCGGTCCTTAAGATCAACTCAACTCCAATGAGAGGATCGTCTGATGAAACTTACACTCCCAAAATTCAAATTCCCGGCCCTGAAATGGTTGTTTCGTGGACCTACTGTCAAGCCCGCGACTGAAGTTACGCCAGAGCATGAAGACGCGTATGCCGAACGTGTTTTTCTGCGGGAGTTGTTGGCCCGCAATCCAGAAGCGATTCAAAGCGACCTCGGGTTTATGGCGTTGATGGCCCAATATCCCCGATACTTTTGAGTATCCGAACTCTTCGGAGTGAAGAACAGTGGCGAAGGTTTTTTCAATTTGAAACTCGGTCAAAAGCGGACCTTTGCTCGAGATGCAGCATCACGTACTTTGGGCTCAGAGCAGTCGCCCGTTGAATAGTAGATGAATACGATCCCAACTGACGAAACGGAAATTGCAGAAGTCTTCGCCTTGATGCCAAAATCAAAATCGCCGGAACGGTGCGCTAGTGCACAGATGATGGCGCAAAGGGGCCAATTGACGTGGCCTTACTGAATACCAATGTTAAGGCCAAACAGAAAGTGAGGCCCCTAATGACACACCCCATCAATCCCGCCGTTCGCGTTGGCCATATCCATTTACGTGTTGCCGATCTGGACCGTGCGATCGGTTTTTATGGCGGTGTTTTGGGGTTTCATATCACCCAAAAATATGGTGCAGGGGCGGCCTTCATGGCGGCGGGCGATTATCACCACCATATCGGATTGAACACTTGGGAATCGCTGGGTGCAACACCACCACCGGCGGGCCACACGGGGCTGTATCATGTGGCGTTCGTTTACCCGACGCGGGCGGCACTGGCCGATGCTTTGCGACGGCTGACTGATGCGGGCATTGCCTTAAGCGGCGCGGCGGATCATGGCGTTTCACAGGCCCTGTATCTGAACGATCCTGATGGCAACGGTGTGGAATTATACTGGGATCGGCCACAAGCGGAATGGCCCTTGGGCGAGGACGCAAAACTGAGCATGGTGAACCAGCACCTTGATCTGAAGGCTTTGTTGACAGAGCTGGATTAGCCGCTGGACAAGGCCGCAAATCGCGTGCTGATATGCGCAGGAAATGGCCCTGACTTTTCCCTCACCCAAAAACCCGCAAATCGTGGGCATTGCCTGCATCCTTTTCGGGATGAGCGCGATTTCCGTCAACGATATGCTGATCAAGCTTTTGTCGGGTGGCTATCCCTTGCACCAGATGGTGTTCATACGCTCGGCCATCGGGATTATCTTTTCGCTGATGCTGGTTCAGCTTGAGGGCGGCTTTGGCATCCTGAAAACCAAAACACCGTTTTTGCACATGCTTCGCGGCGTGATGCTGGTGACCGCAAATATGACGTTTTTTGCCGCCCTCGCCGTGCTGACCTTGGCGGAAACAACGGCATTGTTTTATGTCAGCCCCTTGTTGATCACCTTGCTGTCGATCCCGATTTTGGGCGAAAAGGTTGGCCGCATGCGCCTATCGGCGGTGGCCGTGGGTTTCTTGGGTGTCCTGATCATGGTGCAGCCTTGGAATGTGGGCGGCGAACGTACCGCCAGCTTGTGGATTTATGCCCTGCCGGTGATCGGTGCGGCAACCTATGCGTTGAACCAGGTTTTGACCCGAAAACTGGGCGTGGCGGCCAAAGCGTCGGCCATGGCGGTTTATATTCAATCCGCCTTTATCGTTGTTTCGATTGGCTTTTTTGTGGTGGCGGGCGATGGGCGCTATGCGGCGATCAGCGACAATCAAAGTCTGGTTTTTCTGTTGCGCGCCTGGGTCTGGCCCAGCAATTCAGATTGGGTGCTGTTCGGGTTTTTAGGCGCCAATGCCACGTTGATTGGCTATTCGATCACCCAAGCCTATCGCATGGCACAGGCCGCCACGCTGTCGCCATTTGAATACATCGGTTTGCCCTTGGCGATATTCTGGGGCTGGCTGTTTTGGGGGGATTTACCCAATATTTGGGTCTATCTTGGCTCGGCACTGGTGGTGGGTTCGGGTCTGTTTGTTTTCATACGCGAGCGCCAACGCGCGCGCGTTAACCTGCGGGTCAGCCGGATCAGCCGTCGGTAGGTAAAACACCGCCACAGAATTGTGTCTGGACTTATGACCTATCTGGTTTTAGTTTTTTCAAATCGAAAGGAAACGATATGGCATTTGGCAGCACAATTCGCACCTATTTTGACGGCAAGTGGCACAACGGCGACGTGCCGATCATGCGGGCCGCCGATCACGGCGCGTGGCTGGGCAGTTCGGTTTTTGACGGGGCGCGGTTTTTTGAAGGTGTGTCGCCCGATCTGTGGGCGCATTGCGATCGGGTAAACCGGTCGGCGGCGGCCCTGATGGTAACACCGACGGTTAAAACCGATGATATGGTGGCAATCATCCACGAGGGCTTGGCGGATTTCGCCACCACCTCGGCGGTATATATCCGCCCGATGTATTGGGGCATCGATAGCGACAGTACCGCAATTGTGCCCAAGGAAAATTCCACCGGATTTGCGATATGTCTGGAAGAATTCCCCATGGCCGCCCCGACCGCCACCGCCACGCTGACCACGACGCGATTTCGCCGACCTGTACTGGAAAGCAGCGTGGTCAACGCCAAGGCGGGCTGTTTGTATCCCAATAACGCGCGAATGCTGGCCGAGGTACGCGCCAAAGGATTTAACAACGCGCTGGTGGCCGATGCTTTGGGCAATGTTGCCGAAAGCGCCACGGCGAATGTGTTCATGGTAAAAGACGGCGAGGTTTTCACCCCTGTGCCCAACGGCACGTTTCTGGCCGGCATCACCCGCGCGCGGCACATCAAAAACCTGCGCGCTGACGGGTTTCAGGTGCATGAAACCGTGCTGGGCTTTAACGATTTTCGGGCGGCCGACGAGGTGTTCATGTCTGGCAATATGGCCAAGGTCACGGCGATCAGTGAATTTGACGGCACTCATTATCAAATGGGGCCAATCACCAAACGGGTGCGCGAAATGTATTGGGATTGGGCGCTTGGCGGTGATTAGACGGCGCATAGCGCGATTATAGAAGGGCTTGATTATGGCGGAATTCATTGGCACGGATGAGCAGACCGCCATCCAAAAACGATTGTTTGAACGTCAGGTTTGGATCAAAGACGCCCCGGATATTTCCAACGGCGGTCGGGTGCTGAATTTTCTGGATGTTGAAACCACTGGCTGGGACCGCATCATCGCGCTGACGCATCAGGATGGCATCGCCGGATTTACCGCCGTGGATTTGAAAACCATGACGGAAACTTTGGTCACAAAATTTGGCCCCGATTGGAAAATGCCGCATTGGGATGTTTTTCTGGGCGATGCACAGGCGGTCTTGGCTGCCAGTCGTGCGGCGATCAAATCCAGCCCCTTGCCCGATGGCTGGCGCATTGAAACACTTGCCACGCCGAGCGACACCCAGATCGACGAAATCCAACAGGTGAATATGGCCAATGGCGTCGCCCCCTCGCCTGCTTATTATCTGCGCGGCGACATTTTTCCGCATTTCAGCACCTGTATCTGGAACGACGAGGGCATCATGGTGGCCACCTCGGCGGCCAGTGCGCGGTACCACCCAGAGGGCCGATTTGCCGAGCATTTGTTTGAAGGGTCGGTGGCGGTTTCAGCGGCTTGTCGCGGCATGGGGTTGGGGCGGCGCGTCAACGCCCAAGTGCTGGTGGACAGCTATGATATGATCGCGTGGAAAACGGCTTTGGCGCAAGTGCAGCCCGACAATGCCCCGTCGCGCGCGATGATCGACGCTTGCGGATTGGACAATCGTGACGGTCTGGTGACCATAGCGGTGAACAAACTGAAGGGCACTTTTACGCGGTAAAAAAGGCCACAACAATGACCGTGATTTCGCCAAAAATGATACCGCATTCAACGTCATTCAAATACAAACGCCCCGGCAATGCACCGGGGCGTTTCGGGTATTAAACCAGCGTTTAGGCCGCTTTTGTCACCGCTTTAACATCGGCCTTTGGCGCCTTGGCGATCTTAATCAGACGCGGTTTCAGCGCCTCTGGCACCTCGCGCACCAGATCGATTTCAAGGATGCCATTCACATTGACCGCACCGGTCACTTTCACATGATCCGCCAGTTGGAAACGGCGTTCAAAGGCGCGGGTGGCAATGCCGCGATGCAGGTAGGTGGCCTCGGCCTCATCCGCCTTTTTCGCCGATACGATCAGCGCGTTTTCGCGCACCTCGATGGACAGATCTTCGTCGGCAAAACCGGCCACGGCCAATGAGATACGATAACCATCTTCGCTGGTCTTTTCGATGTTGTAAGGGGGGTATGTGGGCTGGGCCACATCCGCTGTCATCACGCGCCCCATCAGATCGGCGATCTGGTCAAAGCCAACGGTGGCACGGTGCAGCGGGGTAAAATCAAAATTTCTCATTTTGTCATCCTTTTCAAAGCGATGGTTGTTGTGGGCCTTCCATTTAGGACAGGCCCGGATCGGTTTTACCAAACCCGTTTTGGCGTCTGGTCCACTATAGCTAGGGATGTTTTTTCGCGGTTCAAGGGGTCGAAAAGTTTACGGTTTCAAAAATTTTGCGCCCGTGCTGGCCACGGCCTGATCGCGGGTTATGCGGCGTATTTTCGCCACTGGGCGGCGAAACACCCCGTCAGAGGCGGCCAATTCGGCCTGCATCAGCACCAGTTTATCCGCCACAGGCGCGACCAAAGCGACCGGTTTGCCTTCCATCATGGCACCTGCGGAAACAACCGCCACCACGGTGGCTTGCCCATTTTTCATCGCAAATATCGGCGCGCCAGAGGCCCCGAAATCCACCTCACATGACAAAACCTGTGCGGCTTGCATTGCCCCCAAAACATGACAAAGTTTTTGCAAACTGGGCGCGCGTTCCCGATCAACGGCATAGGACACGACCTGCACCGCCTCGCCTGTTTTTGCGCGGGCAGTTTGCGCAAAAGGGCGAATGCCAGTGGTGCGGATCGGTTGATCCAGTTCAATCAATGCCAAATCGGCGGCAACGCGATCCGGATCACTGGGTGAACCATAGTCATAGCCTGCAAAAACAATGCTGCGCCGGACCCCGCGATAGGCCGCCGCACGGCCCAACCGCACGCCCGCCTGAAATTGCAAATCGCCGTCATCAAACCGCGCACCACCCGGTTTTTTGAACAGGCAATGCGCGGCAGTCAGGACCAAATTTTGTGAAATCAGCGTGGCGGTGCAAAAACTTGATTGCCCCATTTGCAGCCGCCCCACCGCATCCCATTGACCGCCGTCGTTCAGGCTGTCCATTGAGGCAAGCGGGCCTGCCTGTTGCGCAGTCGCGCTCCAGTTCAGCCCGATCAGAAGTAACGCCAGAATAACGATGTGCCGCATAGGATGCCTGTTGTTTAGGAACCTTGCAGCTAGCGACAAGTTGCGGCGATTTTATGGCGTATCTTGCAGCGCAGGCGGTTTTGGCCCACCCGTCGCCCAATCCAGCAATTCCACCGTATGCACAATCGGCACCCGGCTGGCGGACCCGATTTGCATCATGCAGCCGATGTTACCGGCGGCAATGACATCGGGGTTTCTGGCCTCCAGCGTTTTCACCTTGCGCGCCTTAAGCTGACCGGAAATTTCCGGCTGCATCAGATTATATGTGCCCGCCGAACCGCAGCACAGGTGCGGATCACTGGGTTCAACCACGGTGAAACCCGCATTTTTCAACAGGGTTTTGGGGTGGGTTTTGATCTGTTGGCCGTGCTGCAAAGAACAGGCCGAGTGATAGGCCACGGTCAGACCTTGGGCCGCCCCTTGGGGTGCGCTTTGCGGCAATTCCAGCTGCATCAGCACCTCGGACACATCTTTTGAAATGCTCGCCACCCGCGCCGCATCCGCCGCCATCGGATCATTTCGGAACATATGGCCATAATCCTTGATCGTCGTACCACAGCCCGAGGTGTTGATCACAATCGCGTCCAGACCATCGCCATCCATTTCCGCGATCCACGCGCGAATATTGGCCCGTGCCGAGGCGTGGCTTTCGCCGGTTTTGCCCATGTGATGGGTCAACGCGCCGCAACATCCCTGCCCTTTGGGCACCACAACCTCGGCCCCCATGCGGATCAACAGGCGGATCGTGGCGTCGTTAATATCGGTGTTCAGCGCCTTTTGCGCACAGCCCGTCATCAAGGCCACGCGCATTTTACGCGGTGCGGTGGCGGCAAAGGTTTGCGGATCGTCATTGCGGCTGACCGCAGGAATGCGTTTAGGGGCCATATCCAGCATCGCCCGCAGCCGCGCATCAGGGATCAGCGCGCGAAAGGGGCGCGCAATTTTCGCCCCCAGCAAGGCCACCCGAAACCGCATGGGGTGCGGCAATATCCGCGCCAAAACCCAGCGCAACAGGCGATCTGTCAAGGGTCGTTTATAGGTTTGTTCGATATATTCCCGTGCGTGATCAACAAGATGCATATAGTGCACGCCCGAAGGGCAGGTGCTCATACAGGCCAGACACGACAGGCAACGATCCACATGTTTCACGGTTTGCGCATCCGCCGGTCGCCCGGTTTCCAGCATATCCTTGATCATGTAAATCCGCCCGCGAGGGCTGTCCAGTTCATCGCCCAGCACCTGATAGGTCGGACAAGTGGCCGTGCAAAAACCGCAGTGAACGCAGGCGCGCAGCACTTCGTTTGATCGCTGTATTGCGGCGGATTTCAACTGTTCGGGGGTGAAGTTTGTTTGCATGTTTTGTTCCTTCAGCCCATCAAACCGGGGTTTAATATGCCACGTGGGTCAAATTTCTGGCGCAAGTCACGGCTAATTTTGGCCAATAACGGCGGCTCTGGTTGAAACTTTGGTGTCGCGCCGGTGCCGCGAATGCGCGTTGCGTGGCCTTGGGTGTTTTCAATCAATGCTCGGACATCGGCACCCTGCGCCACTTCAACCCAAACCAACCCACCACCCCAATCATAAAGATGGCTAATCGGCGCAATTCTGGCAACCAAATCGGGGGCATCACTGGGTTTGGCGGATACCCGCCACAAATCACCCGTCCTGTCATGAAACGGCGCGGCATCGCGCACCCATGCCCAGCCTTTGGCAACCTGTGCGGGATCGGTTTCAATGCTGATATCGCCAAAGCCCGACAAGATTTTTTTCAATTCCTCCGCCCGGTATTTGACCGAGGCTTCAAAGCCTTCCAGCCGGATCATCGTCACCGGGGTACCGTCCAAACCGACCGGCACATGCGCCGCCCCTGACACATCAAAAGGCGAGCCCAACGCGCGTGCCAATGCCTTGATCGCCGCCGCGTCGCTCAGCCCATCAATCAACACACAGGCCGCACCGCTGGCGGCGGGCAAAACCTTGAATGCCACCTCGCTGATCACACCCAAAGTGCCGTAAGACCCCGCCATCAACTTCACCAGATCATAACCGGTGACATTTTTCATCACCCGGCCACCGTTTTTGATCACGGTTCCCTGACCGTCCACAAACCGCACCCCGATCAGGCTGTCGCGACAGGCCCCTGCCTGAATGCGTCGTGGCCCGGAAATATTCGCCGCAACCACACCGCCAATAGTGGGCGTGCCACTGCGGCCCAACAGGCCCCGATGATCCATCGGTTCAAACGGCAAGCGTTGCCCCTCGGCGGCCAAAGCGGCCTCAACGTCGGCAACCGGCGTGCCCGCCGCCGCCACAATCGTCAATGCCCCGGGTTCATACAGGCTGATCCCCGACATCCCCGATGTCGTCAGCCCCTGCCCCGCCACGGCAAAACCGCGTGTGCCACCGCCCTGAATGGCCAGCGGCCCCTCCGCGGTCAATATCGCCTCGGCCAGCGCCGCTTCACTATCGGGTTTCATCATCGCTATTGCCTTCTTCTGGCTAAAAATATCCTCGGGGGAGTCCGGAACGGACGGGGGCAGACAGCCCCCTTAGCTGGCCATCCGCGCAGCACTTGACTTCAATGGGAAAACCTTGGCCGGATTAAGCAACCAATCAGGATCAAACACATCCTTCACCTTCATCTGCGCCTCAAGATCCTCGGCGGTAAACTGATCAAACATCAGATCGCGTTTTTCCACGCCAACACCGTGTTCGCCAGTCAAACAACCACCCACCTCGACACATAAACGCAGGATG
>Ga0316204_10000601_pt1 | contig 125993 bp, 120 predicted proteins | sample 6monrhotite_MG_2_FD_205661 | JGI IMG/M metagenome (GOLD analysis project Ga0316204, IMG submission 205661) | Microbial mat bacterial communities from mineral coupon in-situ incubated in ocean water Damariscotta River, Maine, United States -... | ecosystem: Environmental > Aquatic > Marine >...
TTGATGGTGGCGACGTAGTCGTCGCCCTTGAACACCGCGGAGCCCGCCACCAAGCAGGTTGCGCCGGCATCGACCACGGACTTTGCCGTCGATGCGTTGACGCCGCCGTCGACTTGAATGTCGATGGGACGATCGCCGATCATGTCTTTAACCGCGCGGATTTTGTTCAGCGCGGCGGGAATGAAGCTTTGACCGCCGAAACCGGGGTTGACGCTCATGATCAAGACCATGTCGAGTTGATCGATGACGTTTTCCAACACGTTCACGGGCGTGTGCGGGTTGAGCGACACACCGGCTTTTTTGCCCAGGCCCTTGATGACTTGGATGGAACGATCCAGGTGCTTGTCGGCTTCGGCGTGGACCACGATCTGGTCTGCACCCGCTTTGGCGTAATCTTCAAGGAAGGGTTGCGCCGGGTCGATCATCAGATGCACGTCGAAAAATTTTTCGGTCCACGAACGGATGCACGAAATCACCGGCGGGCCGAAGGTTAGGTTGGGCACGAAGTGACCGTCCATGACGTCGATATGAATCCAATCCGCACCAGCCTCATCGACGGCTTTGACCTCTTCGCCCAAACGCGCGAAGTCCGCGGACAGAATGCTGGGAGCGATTTTGACGTGATCGGTCATGGTGATCTTCTCCGAAAATGGGACCTGTTGTAAGAGAAGGCCCCCGCCAATGACGGGGGCCTTCCGGGTGGTTCTGGGATAGGTGCGAGCGGACCTCCCCAGGTTTACTCGTCGCCCAGAACCTCCGCGATCTCGTGTTCCCTTCGATTTTCCAAAGCGGATTCGGCATGCCTAAAGGAGGTACCTACCCGCGTGGTTTGGTGCATCGAATGAACCATGGATTTTGTATGTCAGTTTCCTAATGAAGTCAATTGAACAAAGCCGAAAACGGCTGATTTTAAGTACTTTTTCGGATTTTCCAACCCTATCGGGTAGTTCTTCACTGCCCATTTAAAGGGCCCGTTATTTCGTTAAGGCCATGAACAGTTGCGGCAATTTTTCCGGCAAGCGGTCTACATTGTCGATGACCGTGTATTGTTTGCCGAATATATCGCCAATGTAGTCATCGGCCTTTTTGTCGAGATTGATGCAGTAGGTGTAAATCCCCTGTTGATCCAATTCCTGAACCGCCTTGCGCGTATCTTCGATGAGGTGACGTTCATCGTCGACATCGATGTCGAACGGTTCGCCGTCGGTCAGAACCAGCATCAGCTTTTTGTCCGATTTGCGTTGCCCGAGCGTCTGTGCACCGTGGCGCATGGCCGCGCCCATGCGGGTGGAATAGCCCGCTTCAATCGCCGCCAAACGGCCTTTAACTTCGTCGTTCCACGATTCCGAATAGCCTTTGATGTGCTGATAACGTACTTCGTGGCGCGAATTGGAAGAGAACCCGGCAATCGCCAGCTCATCGCCGAGACGGTCCACCGCCCAACCCATCAGCGAAACCGCTTCCTGGCTCAGTTCGAGAATCGTTTGGTTGCAACCGTCGGGGATCTCGTTCACCGATTGCGACAAATCCAACAGCAACATCACTGAAATATCACGACCGTCGTTGCGATGGCTCATATTGACGCGCGGATCGGGCTGCGCGCCGGATTTAAAATCGATCAACGAGCGAATCGCCACGTCAAGATCCAGTTCAGAGCCGTCTTCTTGATAACGCACCCGCACATAACGCTGCGGTTTGAGCATATCGAGGATCTGCTTCAGGCGCTTGGCCAGCATCGCATGCTTGCTCAACAACTCGTCGATCACGCCCGCATCGCCTTGCGGGTGCAGGCTTTCGTATAGGCTGACCCAATCGGGGCGATAGGTTTTGGTGTGATAATCCCATTCCGGATAGTGGCGCGGCGGCAGCCCCTGCTCTTCTTCGGCGTCCTCTTCCGATGCGGTGCGCAGTTGCTCTTCGAACATTTCCTCATCATCGCCAAGTTCGTGGTACTTCCACATGTGGCGGTTGTCGTCGCGGTAGCCGATTTCGGTGTCGGTGAAATAGACGTTGGCGGACTGGTCTTCTTGGCGACGCGTGCGCGCGATGAACGAAACGGCCAGATTGGCGACCTCTTGGGTCGAGCTTTCGCCCTGCGCCAAAAGATCGTAAAAACGCCCCACGAACTCAATCACATCGGGGTTCTCATAAGGATGGCCGGAATCCAGAACGGCATAAGAAAACATCGCCAAACGATGGCGGATGCACGATTGCACGTCCGGGTCGCAATCGCCTTCGATGGGTTTTGGGTGCAGCGCCAAGAACAGACGGCGCAGGCCGGGGTATTCACGAATCGCCAGTTGCTCGACCCGGCAATCTTCAAACATTTCCGCCGCGACGCGCTGAAACGGGCTGAAGTTGTCGGCGAAAATGGCTTGGGTCCAACGCCGGTGCGCGGCCATGTGCGCCAGCAGCACGCGGTAACGGTCGGTGCCCTTCACATGCGTGCCGGTGGCGGCATCATCAAAATCGTCATAAACATCCGGCACACGCAGACCCAACTCGTCATAATACGGCATCGGTTTGCGCAACTCATCGAAACCCAACGAATACGGCACGAAGTGCGCTTGGTGTTCCAGCCACAGGCCCTTCATGTAGAGGTTCAACTTGCGCTCATTGTCGGCAAACAGCGTGCCGTGGCGTTCGCGCTGCAAAATTGCTTTGGAATCCGCCGATTGCAGAGAGAAATAATCTTTCTGGCGTTCCGGATGATCCAGATAATGCCGCGCGCCGTAGTCGATCCAGTTTTTCAAGCCTTCCAGCGACAACTGACTGAGCAGGTAGGGCATTTGCGCCAGCATGTCCGGCAGGCCGGGACTGGGAATGGTGGTGTGAATGCCGTGGATGGACCCGGTGGTCTTGTCCATGAAGTCGAACACCTTGGTGACGTACTGGCAAAACAGCTCTTCGGAGCCCAGTCGCCGGGATGCCTCGCCCAGAGTTTGCAAAAACGGCAAGATCGCTTTGCCGTTGGGGGTGCGCGACATCTTCCACACCGCTTGAGAGACCTTTTCGATGATGTCTTCACCAAGGTTCTGGCCGATCTTTGGCATTTCTTCCAGATACACCTGAACCGGCTCGAACCCGCGCCCAATCATGCAAATCAGCGATGCGCCGTCCAAAAGGGTGCGTACGCCATCGCCGGACAGGCGCACCACGGCGTCTTCCATGCAGCCCGCGAACGCGGTGTCGAGCTGCTCGAACCCGCACGTCAGGTGCGAGCGCAGTTCGTCCAGTTCGTCTTGACTGAGGATCATATCGACGCGTCCCTATGCCCGCTCAGCCGAACACGGCGTCGATGGAATGCTTCAAGGTGGCGGAAATGTCGGCGTCGTCGGTGATCGGCGCGACCAGGGCCATGCGGCAGGCATCATTTGGCTTAATGCCTTGCTTAATCAAACGCGCGGCATAGACCAACAGACGCGTCGAAATGCCTTCGTCCAGGCCGTGGCCCTTGAGGTTGCGCGCCGTCTCGCCGATTTTCACCAGCTTTGTGGCGATATCCTCATCGGTTCCGGTTTCCTTGGCGATGATGCCTGCTTCGACCTTGCCCTCGGCGTAATCGAAATTGAGCCCGGAAAAGCGCTGCTTGGTGGACTGTTTCAAGTCTTTCATCAAGCTTTGGTAGCCGGGGTTGTAGGAAATCACCAACTGGAAATCTGCATGTGCGTTAACCAGCTCGCCCTTTTTGTCGAGCGGCAGCGTGCGACGGTGATCGGTCAGCGGGTGGATCACCACGGTGGTGTCCTGGCGCGCTTCGACCACTTCATCCAGATAACAAATCGCGCCGATGCGCGCCGCCACGGTCAGCGGCCCGTCCAGCCAGCGGGTGCCATCGGCATCCAACAGATAGCGCCCAACCAAGTCCGACGCGGTCATATCTTCGTTACACGCCACGGTGATCAAAGGTTTTTTAAGCTTCCACGCCATGTATTCGATAAACCGCGATTTGCCGCACCCGGTCGGGCCTTTGACCATAACCGGCAGACGCTCGGCATAAGCGGCCTCATAAAGCTCCACTTCGCTGCCGAGGGCTTGGTAGTACGGCTCTTCAGCGATCAAGTACTGTTGAGAGTCGGACATGGCTTAGAATCCTTCAAAAACATTCGGTTCGGAGAAAAAACGGCCGGGAGCAGTCTACACCACCCCCGGCCGCCTTTGTTCGCTTAGCGCCGGGGTGCTTACTTGTGCACGCCCAGTTTTTCGCGCCAGCCCGGGAAGATTGTGTCGGCATCGCCGGGGAAGCTTTCGAACGCACGTGCGAACTCTTTGTGCTCCTTGGCGAATTCGATCGGATCGGCACCGGCTTTCCAGCACTCGTAGGCTTGACGCAGCGAGATTGCGCCGGCCGCCGGGCTGTCGATGTGGCCGTAAGACCCGCCACCCGAGGTGTTGATCAAGTTGGCGTGGCCGAGGTTTTCGAAGAAGCCCGGCAGACGCAGCGCGTTCATACCGCCCGAGATGATCGGGGTGGTCGGCTTCATACCATACCATTCCTGGTGATAGAACGGGCCGTCGGCGCTGTCGCGTTCGATCATGTACGCGATGTTTTTATCGGAGTTTTCACCCTCCATTTTGCCGTAGCCCATGGTGCCCACGTGGATACCGGACGCACCCTGCAAGCGAGACATTTTGGCCAGAACAAAGGCCGTGTAACCACGCATCGCGGACGGCGACGTTACGGCACCGTGACCGGCACGGTGATAGTGCAGGTATTGATTGGGGAAGCAACGACGCGCGGTTGTGATCATGCCCGGGCCACCAACATAGCCATCAACCAAGAACGCCACCTTATCGGCGTCGGGGCCGAAGGTTTCCAAAACGAACTCACCACGGGCCAGCATTTCATAGTGATCGTCGGCGGTGATGTTGGCGGAGAACAATTTGGCTTCGCCGGTTTCGTCCTGTGCACGCTTCATGGAGTCATAAACGAGCGGAAGCGTTTCTTTCATCGGGGCAAATGTTTGGTTGCCTTGGGGCTCATCGTTTTTGATGAAGTCGCCGCCGAGCCAAAACTGATAAGCCGCTTCGGCAAACTGTTTTGGACGCAGGCCCAATTTCGGCTTGATGATGGTACCGGCGATGTAGCCGCCGTCTTTGATCGGACGACCCAAGATACGCCACATGTCGGAGATGTCTTTGGACGGGCCATCGAACAGTTGAATGGCGCGCGGCGGTACCCAGAAATCGTGGATTTTGGCGTGCTTGATGTCGCCCATGCCTTGGTTGTTGCCAATGACCAGCGTCAAGAAGGAGACAATCATCATGCGGCCGTCCGTCACGTTGCGATCAAACAGATCCAACGGATAGGCGATTTTCATGATGTGCTTGGCTTCGTCGATTTCGTAAACCATCGCATCAACACTCTTCGTAAAGTCATCCGTGGTGGAGACTTCAACGTTGGTGCCGGTGGAGCTTTCAGCTGCAAAGTGAGCGGCGGCTTCAAGGTAGCCGTAGCCGGGCTGCGGCTCCATGACGTAGGCAACCAGGATGTGGTTGCCAGCTGCGATAAGCTCGTCTTCTTTAAGGCTCAAGTCGGCGTAACGATTGGATTGGTCCATAACGGGCCCTCTCTTTTTTTGCGTCTCAATTAACGTGAGGCGGCCCAGTGTTTTGCGTCGGGGCACCTTCACCTTCCTGTCATTTTTTTTGGTGGGTCCCCAACCCCGATGCGGCGCTGGGGTGCCTCCAAGTGGCGCAGACTATACGATTCACTGTGACATAAAAAAACTCATTTATATTGATGATGAGAATAAATTTCGCTTATAGTGTAACGGCAACGCCTTGAATTGAGCCATTTACGACCTTGTATCGGGAAACGCCCTCATGCACGTCACGCTCCGACAGTTGGAAGCTTTCATAACCGTCGCGCGCCATCTCAGCTTCACCCGCGCGGCCGAGGAATTAAACCTCACCCAGCCCGCCGTGTCGATGCAGATCAAGCAACTGGAAAGCCAGTTGGGTCAGGCGCTGTTCGAGCATATGGGCAAAAAAATTCACCTCACGGAAGCCGGGCGCGACGTGCGCCAGTACGCCCGTTCGATCCTTCAACAGGTCGACGACATGAAAGCGGGGCTGGAAAGTCTCGCGGGGCTGGAACGCGGCACGCTGAGCATATCGGTCGCAACCACGGCGCACTATTTCGCGCCCAAGCTTCTCAGCATATTTTATGAGCGTTATCCCGGCGTGAACGTCAAACTGGACGTCACCAACCGCGAAAGCCTGGTCAGTCAACTGGAAAACAACACGGTCGACATGGTGATCATGGGCCGCCCGCCCGAAGACGTCGATGTCGAGTCCGGCACATTCATGGAAAACCCGTTGGTGCTCATCGCACCTGCCGACCATCCGTTCACGCGGGAAAAGTCGATCCAGCTCAAACGCCTCGAAAGCGAAGTCTTTTTGGTGCGCGAAGAAGGCTCCGGCACGCGCAAGGCCATGGAGCTGTTTTTCGCTCAACACGACATCCATATGACCACGGGTATGGAAGTGAGTTCCGACGAAGCCATCAAACGCAGTGTGCAGGCGGGCCTGGGGCTCGGCATCATGAGCCGCGACGCGGTGCAGAACGAATTGCAACTGGGCCTCTTGAGCGTTCCTGACGTTCTGCATTTTCCGATCATGCGCCATTGGTACGTCATGCATCGCAAAGGCAAGCGCCTGTCGCCCATCGCCCAGGCGTTCAAGGACTTCTTGCTCGAAGAAGCGGCCTCGATTCTCAACAAGGACCCTTATTCACGATCACCTTTACCCCACACCCTGCCGTCTTCGCCCCCCGCACTTGCCGCCGCCATGCCCTCTGAGAACGACGAGCCCGACAAATATGCCCCCGCAAAACCGAAATACGTTCTGACGGGTCCGGATGGCCATCCGATTCCCCCCGCACCGCGTAAATGATCTTCTTCTTGACGCCGTATAGTTAATATGGATTATACGAAAGGCGTAGCTTTGTTCGGTGAATCCGGGCTTTTGACCCTGCAACCTACCCACAAAGCATAAATTGTCGCATACGCGGAGATGGCTCATAATGGTTGTGCCAAGACAATGAGAGAGGCATAATGCGATTGCACAACCACAAGTCAAAACAAACAACCTTGAATACATACAATCCCAAATGCAGGCATACCTCGTTATGGGCATCTGGGGTGAAACGCTAAAACAATGGGGCGCACCATGTTCGGGTTCAGGCATGCGGAAACAGCAAAAACGATCCTATTGGTGCCGGGCCTTGGCGGTTCCGGGCCGACGCACTGGCAGTCTCGTTGGGCGCAAACGCGCCCCAGCTGCACTTACGTCGACCACGTCAACTGGAACATTCCGGATCGTCAGAGCTGGATGACGTCCCTGGATGCAACTGTGCGGGCGTGCGCAACGCCGCCGCTACTGGTGGCGCACAGCCTCGGTTGCGCCTTGGTCGCTCACTGGGCGTCCCAGGCGCAGGACGCGGTCGTGCAAGGCGCGCTTTTGGTGGCCCCAGCGGATGTGGACTCCGATGAGCACACGCCGCCGGAAACCAGGGTCTTCGCCCCCATGCCCATGTCGTCGTTGCCGTTTCCGACCACCGTCGTCGCCAGCAGCACCGATTCGTATGTAGATTTGCAACGCGCCCAGGTGTTCGCCACCGCGTGGGGCGCCGAATTCGTCAACATCGGCGCAAGTGGGCATATCAATGCCGATACGCATCTAGACGATTGGGATGAAGGCTGGGCGTTGCTGGAAGGCTTGACGGATGGCGAAGTCACCCTTTCGCGGGCTTAGGCCCAGGACCTATTGCGCGTTCCAGTCTCCTTCACCTCTTATCCTCACCGGCAACGGATGCGGATATTGGAACCGCTACCGGCGGCGGAACGGCTTCGACAGTATCCGCGCCCATGACCGTTTGCAGACGTTTTTGTCGCGTTTCGCGATATAAAAGGTAGAGGCCGCTGGCGACAATCACCCCTGCCCCCATAATGGTGGCTTGGCCCGGAATATGCCCCCACATCCAAAACCCCATTAAACTGGCCCACACCATCGCGGAATATTCGAACGGCGCAACCACACCGACGGGCGCGATGGAAAATGCGCGCGTCAAGCACAGGTGTCCCGACACGGCGATCACGCCCGCCAGCGCAACCAAGCCCAAGTCGCCAAGCGTCATGGGCTTGAAATCGGTAAGGGCGAATGCGCTTGCCGCCACGGCGACCCAGGCATGGAAATAGAGCACTTGCTTGAACGCCCCCTCCCCAGGTCCCATCCAACGGGTGATCAGCATGAACAGGGCGTAGGACAAGCTCGACAGCATGGCGAGCACCGCGCCGCTTTGAAAAAAATCGCCGCTTGGGTTGGCGGCCACCACCACACCCAAGAACCCCACGACAACGGCGGCCCAGCGATGCGGCCCGACATATTCCTTCAACAACGGCACCGAGAGCGCCGTCATGATGAAGGTCGCGCCGAAGAAAATCACCGTGGCGTCGGCCAACGGCAATGTTGAAAGAGAGGAAAAAAAGAAGAACGGCGCAAAAAAGCCCAGCACCACGCGCACAATATGCAATGCGGGACGCTTGGTGCGCAAAGCGCCGCCAGGCAAGGTCCGCCAAGCCCACAACACCATCGCAGGAACGATAAACCAGCTGCGAACAGCCAGGATTTGCAAAACGGAGTAGCCATGATCCAGCAGCAGTTTGACCACCGCGTCCATCACCGACAAAAATAACGCGCCCAGCATAATGAGCACGATTCCCCGCACATTGTCATTGGCGGCGCTCTCAACCATAGCCACACCTACATTGTCATCTCTAGGACGCTTCATCAAACGTGTAAAGATCACCATATTGATCTGCTTGGAAAGCTGTTTTTCTCAATACATGGAATAAAGAGGCGAATGTATTGACGGTGTCGGCCTCGTCAGGGAACTCACCCACTGGCTGTATCGTCGTTGTGTGAGGTCCCATACCCACCCCGCATTCCATATGATAAAATGAATCGTTGGGTACTGGGGGGATTTTGTCCGTGCAAAGGCTCGGCCCATACCATAATGTGTGTAGTGCTTTCATGATGCGACGGAGTCAATGCGTTGAATATTTTGTATAATTTATTCAACTTCACGAAACAGCCACGCGTAGGGACGTGGCGTGCAAGATGCATCCACGCGTTAGGGATGCGCGTCGAATGAGCCTCACCGCGACCATCATTTTATTTTCGATTGTCTTCCAAATGAGCGCGGCCGTCCTGTCGCTTCTCTTGATCCGCACCACCGGCTGGCGCATTGCCTGGGCCTGTATCGCGTTTGCCCTGCTGCTAATGTGTTTTCGCCGCACCATCACGCTCACTCACGTCCTCGAAAACAACGAATACGCCGGGGACATATATGCAGAGATGGTGGCGCTCTTTATCTCCTTAATGATGATGATCGGCGTCGCCTTGATCGGCCCTTTGTTTTCGGCCGCCAAACGTGCCGATAAAAAGGTGCGCGATTCCGAACAGCTGTTCGCCAGTATCTTTCACGCCAACCCCATGGCGACCACGGTCACCCGACTGTCGGACGATGTGCGCTTGGACGTGAACGCCCAATGGCAATCCTTGATCGGCTATGAGCGCAACGAAGTCGTGGGCAAAACGCCCCTGGAATTGAACATTTGGGCGGATCCAAGCGAGAGGGAGCGTTACACCACGTTAATGAAAGCCGCCGGTCGAATCCACGATTTCGAAACCCGCCTGCGCACAACCAAAGGCGAAATCCTCGACGTCCTGTTAAGCGGGGAACTCGTCAGCATGGCTGGCGACCCCACGATCTTGACGGTCATCCACGACATTACGCGGCGCAAAAAAAACGAAGCCAAGATCGCTTTCCAAACGAACTATGACGTGTTGACCGAACTTCCCAACCGTTCCTTGTTCGCGGACCGGCTTTCCCAAGCGATCAGCATCGCGCGGCGCGAACAAACCATGGTCGCGCTTTTGTGCATCGATCTCGACAATTTTAAGGTCATTAACGACACCCGAGGACATTCCGCAGGAGATCGGCTTCTCCAACAGGTGACGCGGCGGCTGCTCAGCGCTGTGCGCGAAGAGGATACCGTGGCGCGTCTTGGCGGCGATGAATTCACCATCATTTTGCCCGGCATCGGCAAAGAGGCGGCGGCAAGCGTCGGCGCGGAGACAATTCTCAGCGTCATATCGCAGCCCTTTATGCTTGATGACCACGAAATTCACATCACGGCCAGCATCGGCATCACCACCTTTCCCGGCGATGGAAGCGATGTGGAGGAGCTACTGAAGAACGCCGATGTCGCCCTATATCGGGCCAAATCGCAGGGGCGCGGCGCATTCCAGTTTTACACGCCACAAATTCAAGCCGAGGTTACGGAGCGCGTTGAGCTGGAACGCGGCCTGCGCCAAGCCTTGGCGCGCGATGAATTGGTTCTCTACTATCAGCCGTTATTCGACCCCGCGCGCCAACGCGTGATCGGCGCGGAGGCTCTGATCCGCTGGAACCACCCACAACACGGTCTACTCGCCCCCGATAAATTCATCTCGATTGCGGAAGACAGCGGTCTGATCGTGCCCATCGGCGAATGGGTTATCGAACAGGCCGGCGCCCAACTCACGACCTGGGAAGCGCATGGCTTTACCGGTTTGCGGGTTGCGGTCAACCTCTCCATGCGCCAGCTCGGCGACGCCAATCTGGCGCTCTGTGTCGAGCGCGTCGTGCAGACGCACAGTCTTGATCCAGGCCAACTCGAACTTGAGATCACGGAAAGTCTGTTTGTCGATCATTCCCCCAAAACGATGGCCGTATTACAGCATCTCAAATCCCTGGGCGTGACCTTGGCGATCGACGATTTCGGAACGGGATATTCATCGCTCAGTTATCTCAAACGCTTTCCCATCGACACCTTGAAGATCGACCAGTCCTTCATCCGCGACGTCACCAACGATACCGACAGCGCCGCCATCGTCGACGCCATCGTCGCCATGGCGCACCGCCTCAATCTGCACGTGGTCGGCGAGGGCGTTGAAACGCAGGAACAACTCACCTTCCTCAACATCGCGGGCTGCGACATCGTGCAGGGTTATCTGCTCGGCCGCCCGGCGGAACCCGACGCCATGGTCGCCTTGCTGTCGAGCCCCCTAAGCCCAGAGCCGTCCCTCGATCCGAACGCGACAAAGGGCCTCAAGCGAACGTGACGCGAAATGTGAGTGACGAAAACGATTTCCACCGCGCCGCCGCCCTGCAAAACGGCGGGGACAGCGCGGGCGCCTTCGCGATCTACCGCAAGCTCTATCCCCGCCATCAAAAAAGCCCCGAGTTCCTGATCCACATGGCCATCGCCGCGGTGAGCCTGAACAAATTCGACCAAGCGCGCAAGCTGGCCCAGGGCATCTTGCGCCTACGTCCCGACGCAGGCTCGGCGCACAACATCCTGGGCGTCGTGGCGCTCAACGAAAACGACCTGTCCGCCGCCGTCGGGCACTTTCGCGAATACGTCGAGCATGCCCCCGCGAACGTGGAAGCGCACCTCAATTTCGGCGAAGCATTGAACAAAATCAACCGGGCCGAGGACGCCGCAGAGCAACAACGCCGCGCCTGTGCGTTGGCACCAGATCGCGCCGATGTCTTGTACGTTTATGGGACAACATTGCGCGCGTTGGGTCGAATGGCCGAAGCGACGCAACAGTTTCGCCGCGCCCTCGCCCTTGACCCCGACCACGGCGGGGCGTGGAAGATGCTGGCCGAGTTGCGCCAGTTGGACGTGGCTAAAGACACTGCCTCCTTGGCGCAATCGCTTGAGCGATTGGCGGGGCGCAACGAAGACCAAGCGAAGCTCCACTTCGCCTTGTCCGCGGTATATGAGCAGAACCAGGATTACGACCAAGCCTTCGGGCATCTCGAACGCGCCAACCGTCTGGTGCGCGAAACCCTGGATTACGATGTCGCCCTCGATGAGCGGCTGATGGCCAAAATCGCCGCCACCTTTCAGCCCAAACTGCTTGAGCGCTTCGCCGCCAAGGGGCTCGACAGCCGCCGGCCGATTTTCATCGTCGGCATGCCGCGTTCGGGAACCACGCTGGTTGAACAAATGTTAGCCGGGCATTCCCAAGTCTATGCCGGCGATGAGCTGTCTTTCTTCGCCGACGCCCTACAGACGCACGGCGCGCGCGACGGCCACACGTATCCCGAGGCGGCACGCAAATGGACACAGAAAAACCTTCAGGCCATCGCCCGCCAATACTTAAAATGCCTCGACGCCCTGGATGCGAGCGCGCCCCGCGTTACGGACAAAATGCCCAGCAATTTTCTCTATCTGGGCGCCATTCGTGCGGTTTTTCCCGCAGCCCGCATCATTCATTGCCTGCGCGACCCGGTGGACACGTGCCTGGGCAATTACCGCCAAATGTTCACGGTCGGACAACATTTTTCCTACGATCAAGCGGATTTGGTGCGCTACTTCAAAGCCTACCGAACCCTGATGGACCACTGGCGATCCCTGTTTGGCGACGCCATCTTGGATGTGCACTATGAAGATTTGGTGCAAGCGCCCGAGAGCGAAGCGCACAAGATCGTCACACACTGCGGTTTGGATTGGGAGGGCGGCTGTGCCGATTTCAAAGGTTCAACGCGCGCCGTCTATACCGCCAGCGCCGCGCAGGTGAGAGACGGCATCCACACCAACTACCTGGAGCGTTGGCGCAAATACGCCCCGCACATTCAGCCGTTGATCGACGGATTGGCGACGGACGGCTGATTTTTTTTCGGTGCGGTGGGAAGCAACGCCAGCGCCACCCAAAAGACGATGTTGATCGCCGGTACCCACATCAACAGTCCCAATAGCGGCGGCTTGGCAATATTGCGCAAACGCCGCGCGGCAACGTTGCCAAGATAAAGCCCCGCCGCAAACGACAGGCCCAGTTGCGCCTTCCACAGGTCTTCGACACTCAGCGCGCGAGCAATTTCGAAATAGAGATAGCCCAACAACGCTGCGCCCCCGAAATAAAACAGCACAAAGTGAAACCGTTCCAGCGTCGCACAGGATTTGCGTTCCACCAACGCCCCCGGCACCGTTCCGACCAACGCGGCGAGCACATTGAAGCTTAGATAAAAATCGGCAACGCCGCCCACTAGGGCGCTCACATCGACACTCATGCTTCCCTCGCCGTATATGCAGGTGATTCGTGATCACTCATACCTGAGGCTTACCCGTCTGAATAACAATAAAATTTCAACATCTGGTCAAATTTTCAATACGATGCCTGAATTTCGACGGACAGCCTCGCCCCACTGCGTTAGCGTTTGCTCAACTTTCACAAGGAGTGAACGACCATGAATTTCGAGAACAAAATCATCTTCGTATCAGGTGCCAATCGCGGCATTGGCAAAGCCTTGGTATCAGCATTGTTAAAGCGCAACGTCAGTAAGATCTATGCTGGAGCGCGCAACACGCTAAAGCATGGTGACGGGCGCGTCGTACACGTTGGACTGGACATAACGTCTTCGGATCAAGTTCACGACGCCGCCATGGTTGCTGCTGATACGGACATCTTGATCAACAACGCAGGTGTTGCTGCTTATGCAAGTGCGCTGGAAGGTTCGCTTGAACTTGCCAAGCGAGACATGGATACCAACTGTTTTGGTACACTCGACATGATGAGAAATTTTGTTCCCGTTCTAGAAACTAAGGGTGCGCCTGCCATCGTCAACATCGTCTCCATTGCGGCGTTCGTAAACTTCCCATTCCTGGGCGGGTACTCAGCCTCCAAAGCAGCATTATTTTCCCTAACTCAAGGGGCGCGGCTTGAACTGTCCATAAAGGGTATTAGCGTACACAGCGTCAACCCTGGCCCCATCGACACTGACATGGCGAAGAATATCGAGATGGACAAGATGAGTCCCAGTGCGACGGCGGATGCCATTCTCAATGGTTTGGAGAAAGATAAATTGGATTTTTCCCCTGATCCCACCGGTGCTGCGATGTTCGAAACCTGGCGTAATGATTACTGCGCCCTTGAGAGCATGGTTGCGGATATGATCGTCGGGTCATGAACATACAGGCAATGATCCTGCAGGTACGGAACGAACGGATGATCACGGATCAAGAACAACAAGAATACTATCGCGCTTTTGCCAAAAAAAATGCCGCTTACGAGGGGGTCTTTTATGCTGGCATCAAAACCACTGGCATTTTCTGTCGTCCGACCTGCCCGGCGCGCAAAGCCAAATCGGAAAATTGCGAGTTCTTCAAATCCACCCAAGACGCGCTTTTGGCCGGATACCGCCAATGTAAAAGATGCCAGCCGCTGTCTTTTCCCAGCAAGACTTCGAATTTGGTCAAGCGGCTTATAGACGCCGTGGAAGCGGAACCCGACAAGCGTTGGAAAGACGCCGATTTTCGCGCCTTGTCCGTCGATGCATCGACCGTGCGCCGACACTTCAAAAAGCGTTTCGGCATGACCTTCGTCGCCTATGCCCGCGCGCGGCGTATGGGACTGGCGTTAAAACAAATCCGCAACGGAAGCTCGGTCATCGAGGCGCAACTGGACAGTGGCTACGAATCCGACAGCGGCTTTCGCGACGCCTTTTCGCGCATTATGGGTGATCTACCGAGCGCCAAGACGCACCGCATCTTAAAGGCAGAATGGCTCGACACGCCTCTCGGCCCGATGATCGCCATCGCGGACGACGCGGCGCTGTACTTGCTGGAATTCGTCGACCGCAGAGGTTTGGAACGTGAAGTCGAGCGCTTGCGAAAACGACAAAACGCCGCCGTCATTCCGGGACGCACCGAAATAACGCATTCCATTGAACGCGAACTGGCCGCGTATTTTTCAGGCGCGTTGCGTCAATTCAAAACACCCCTCGCCTTTACGGGAAGCGACTTTCAAAAATCCGTTTGGGTTGCGCTGGGAAAAATCCCGTACGGGACGACATGTTCTTACACGGAACTGGCCCGCTCACTCGGCAAAGCCTCGGCGGCGCGCGCGGTGGCCACGGCAAACGGCGCAAATCAACTCGCGATCATCGTTCCGTGCCATCGCGTGGTGAATATGAACGGCCAGTTGGGTGGCTATGGCGGTGGCCTAGCCCGCAAAAAATGGCTCATTGATCTTGAATCGACGTGAACGTCTACCACCAGGATGTGCATTCCCCATAAGCGCACCGAATAAAGGCCTTATAACCTTAAAATTATTCAAATCCAAATACGCTTATGTTATATACATTTTATATTAGTTATATTTAATATTTAACTTATTGACCTAGGTCAATGTCATGATTGTTTTTCTTTGACCTTATCTCTTTTTGGTTGGTGCGTTATCGTCCAATCAAGACATTTTAGAGATATTGGGAAACAACATTATGGGACATTCAAATAAGTCGATAACGGTTGGCCGAATTATCCGCCAAACGATTGTCTTTGGCGCCGTCATGGGTGCTGCATTTTCGTCATACGGCGCGGAGCCGAACCTCAAGCTCACTGACGCGGAGCAGACCAAGGCCAACAAAATTTTCTTCGAGCGTTGTGCGGGCTGCCACGGCGTGTTGCGCAAAGGGGCGACGGGCAAACCGCTGACCCTCGACATCACCAAGGAGCGAGGCTACGACCATCTTGTGACGTTTATCACCTACGGTTCGCCCGCGGGCATGCCCAACTGGGGCACCTCGGGGGAGTTGAGCAAATCGGAAATCGATTTGATGGCCCGCTATCTGTTGAACGAGCCGCAAACCCCGCCGGAATTCGGCATGCCCAAAATCAAAGCGAGTTGGCAGCTGGTCATACCGCCCGAAAAACGGCCCAAGAAAAAAATGAACGACTGGGATATCGACAACCTGTTTTCGGTAACCTTGCGCGATGCCGGTCAAATCGCCCTGATCGACGGCAAAACATATGAAATCAAGACCATCATCAAAACCGGTTACGCGGTGCATATCAGCCGCATTTCGGCCAGTGGACGCTACCTGTTCGTGATCGGACGCGACGCCAGGGTCAACATGATCGATCTGTGGATGAAGGTTCCCGACACCGTCGCCACCGTCAAAATCGGCTTGGAAGCGCGCTCTATCGAATCCTCGAAAATGAAGGGCTATGAAGACAAGTTCGCCATCGCGGGCGCATATTGGCCGCCACAGTACACCATTATGAACGGCGACACGCTGGAACCGCTCAAGGTCGTCTCCACCCGCGGCATGACGGTGGACACCCAAGAGTACCACCCCGAACCTCGTGTTGCATCCATCGTCAGTTCGCACTACCGGCCTGAGTTCATCGTCAACGTCAAGGAAACCGGACACATTTTGCTGGTCGACTATGAGGACATCAAGAACCTCAAGACCACAACCATCGAAGCCGAGCGTTTTCTCCATGACGGCGGCTTGGATTCCACCGGGCGGTATTTCTTGGTCGCCGCCAACGCTAGAAACACCATCTGCGTGGTCGACACCAAGGAAGGAAAGCTGGTCAAGCTGATCCGTGAGGAAGACGGCGTTGGCGTCACCCCCCATCCGGGTCGCGGTGCGAACTTCATCCATCCTAAATTTGGACCGGTATGGGCGACCAGCCATCTTGGCGACGACAGCGTGGCGCTGATCGGCACCGACCCCAAGGGCCATCCGGATCAGGCCTGGAAAGTGGTGCAAAGCCTCGAAGCTCAAGGGGGCGGATCGCTGTTCGTCAAAACGCATCCGAACTCCACCCATTTATGGGTGGACAGCCCGCTCAACCCCGACGAGGAGGTCTCATCCTCGGTTGCGGTGTTCGACATCAAAAACCTGGACGCCCCTTACAAGGTCATCCCCATCGCAAAAATGGCCGGCATCAAAGGCGATGGAGTGCGCGTCGTACAAGGGGAATACAACAAGGCTGGCACGGAAGTGTGGTTCTCGGTCTGGAACGGCAAGGACAAAGAGTCCGCCATCGTGGTTCTCAACGACAAAACCCTCAAGGTGAAGAAGGTGATTAAAGACAAACGCCTGATTACACCGACCGGCAAGTTCAACGTCTTTAATACACGCGAAGACGTGTATTAACCGTCAGGTCCCATACACCTGACATCGACAGCCGTCAGCCTGCCCCAGGCTGACGGCTTTTTTTCAAAACCCGGATACATAATTATGGTCGTTTGTGTCAGGCCATTTCTACCTGGGATGGATATATAATCCGAACCCGTTTAAGATGCTTTCAAGATGCTATTTCAATCACGCCTAGGGGGCATTTCATGAGCAAGGGTATAGTGGCCGGTGCGGCTGTTTTGGGGCTGGTGGGTGCTGGCGTAGGCGGATATTTCGCTATCGACTATCGTGTACGCACGACGATTGACGAGCAATTCAGCACCACATCGCAAAACCATCCACTTATATCCTCCGCCAGCTACGACAGCATCGACGTTGACTTGCTCAAGGACCGGGTGACGCTCAACAACGTCCAACTCGGCATGGATTTGAGCGCTTTGGATGCTCATTATTCAGCACGCCAACCGAGCATGCACATCAAGGGAAACATGCAGCAGAGCTTTGAAACCGTCTCGATCTTGGGTGCTTGGGATATTCTGTTCGGCGCGACAAAAGTTAAACACACTGAATTGAAAGGCGGCGCGTTCAGCGGCACGGTCATCCAAACCAAGACCACCCCCGCCGCCGATCCAACGCAGAGCCGTGAACTTACGCAAAAAAATACAAAACCCCAGGGCCCGCAGGTGACAACAACTTTCGACGGCACCTTGGGCAGCACGCAAATCGACGGCTTTGATCTGTCGTCTGTTGAAAACGTTCAGGCCTTATCGGCCCAACCTTTCACCATGGATGGCTATAAAGCCCAAGACCTGAAAGTAGCCATCGCCATCAAGCCTTTCCCCCAAAAGGCGGAAAGCCTCCCCGCCAAACAGGCCCAAATCATTCATGTCGACATTTCGACGGCGCGGATTTTGGGCAAGCAAATTTCGCCCACCTATTTCGGCTTGATCCGTTACGAAAATACCGTTTTCGATATCGAGAATCCCAAACCGGACGGAGCCCCCATCCATATGACGGTGGGCGAGATATCCTTAACTGACACAGAAGTCGTCGATATGATCGCGGTGCGCAGCACGTCGGAGCTGAAAGACTTTGTGGTCGATACCTCCAACATAGACGACCCCAAGGGCAAAGCGTTCATGGCGATGTTGGGGATCGACCGGATCAACCTCAACATGAAGCTGCATTACGATTTCGACCGCACCAAACATACCATCAGCGTCACCCCGTTTCGACTTGGACTCAAACAGGCCGGCAGCATGGATGTAAGCTTTGCGCTGAACGGTCTGCCGGAACAAAATGTGCTCATCCAGCTCGAAGGCTTGCAAGGCAAACCCAAAAAAATCAACGCCGCCCTGGAAAATGCGCTTAAGGATGTCGCTCTCAATCAAATTTCCATCGGCTATCGCGATGAAGGGGTTCTCAAAAAAATTCTCGCCACGCAAGCCTTGCAGATGAAGGCCGAACCGGCCCAATTGGCCCAAGCCTATGCGCAACAAGGCGCGATGATCATCAGCGCCGTCTTTGGAGAAGAACAGGCGCTCAAGGCGCAAAAAAACCTGACGGCCTTCCTCACGGAGCCCGACGCGTTGCGCATCAAACTCACAGCCAAGACGCCGGTAAACCTCAAAGCGCTTGAGAAAGACATCAAAGCCAACGGCCTGATGGCACTGAAAGCCTTTGAGCTTGACGTTCAAGGGGGTGCGGACGCCATCGCGAACTGAATCCCCATCCCAGATCGGCAAAACGGGGGGGCCTGCTTCACGACACATCGCAATGCGCGTCGCTTTTCGCAATCGGGAAATCCACCCAGAACGTCGAGCCCTCGCCTTCCCGGCTGTCAAAACCGATTTCGCCCCCCATCAGTTCCGTCAGCCGCTTCGAAATTGTCAGCCCGATACCCGTTCCCGGTATGTCGTCTTCGCTTAACCGCAAGCGGTCGAATGGCTCGAACACACGCTCTTTATATTCATCGGGTATGCCGATCCCTTCATCCTTGACAAAGACTCTCAGATGATCGCCAGGGCGTTCTTCGCACCCGTACTCGAGTGTGCCGCCTTGCTTGTTATACTTAACGCCGTTTGCAATGAGGTTGATCAGCACCTGTCTCAGCCGGAACGGGTCGACCTGAATGTGGAGTGCCGAACAGGCAACTTTCGTCAAGGAGACCGATTTTTCCAGAGCCATACCCGAAACCATCGGAACACATTCGTCAAATAGGTTGCAAGGTGAAATGGTTTCCAGCTCAAAGTCGACATGACCGGCTTCAATTTTTGAAAAATCGAGAACTTGGCCAACGAGTTCATTCAGATGTCGGCCGCCGTCGGAGATGTGTTTCAGATACTCGGAACGTTTTTGCGGATCGTCCGCATGAGCGCTGATTTGCAAAAATTCCGCGTATCCAATGATTGCGTTCAAAGGTGTGCGCAATTCGTGACTCATTGAGGACAAGAATGTGGACTTCGCTTTGTTTGCCTCGTTCGCCCTGCCGCTCATCTCCACCAACTCGTCATTTTTTCTGCCGATCTCTTCAACCATATAATTAAATGAAGCAGACAACTCCTTTATTTCAATTGGAATAAATGGGGCGTCTATATTTGCGGGACGCCACGGCAGACCGGCGGCGACTTCATGGGCTGCGTTCGACATGGCTTGCAAGGGGCGCGACAACACCCCCGACAACCACCAACTCACGCCAAGCGCCAGCGCAATCACACTAACGACAACGCCAAAAGCAACGTTTTGAAGGGATTTCGCCCGGCTGGTCAATTCAGCAAAGGGCTGAGGAATCATCACCCCCCAACCGACGCGGGGAACCACATGATACCCCGCGACCATGTCCGCTTTCATGGCCGGCGAGTAGAAGCGTGTTACCCCGCTTTGCCCACTCATCATTTTTTGCACGATGGAAAGCTTGGATATATCCTTCATGGTGCGCCCCCATTCCTCCAAGGGATGTGCCAGAACTTTACCGAATTGATCGACGATGGCGGCATGACCGCGCTTACCAAACGCAACAGAGGCCTGCACCTCTTTGATGTAGTCCGTTTTAAGTTCGCCCAACGCGAAAAGCCCGTTCTGAAGGGCTTGGATCAAATAGAGTGACGGCTCCCCTTTTGGGTTGGCCGTAATGCCGCTGAAGACGATCTTTCCGGGGCTTGCCAATGCTTTTCGTTTCGCGTCTTGCAAGCTGTCGAGAACATGGGCGGGAAAAACCTCCGCCTTGGGGCAATTCAATGCGCATTGCAGACGCTCGATGCGCCCGGCACCATCCACCACGCACACATGGTTGAAATGCAAGTCCGCCAAAACCCCCGGCAAATCGGATATGCGCCCGACCTCCGTTCCCTGAAGCACCGTCAGGCTGAACATCAGCTCGACATCGTGAACGTACCGCTCCAAGGCACTGGTGATGTTTTGCGCCAAGAGGAGGTGTTTTTCCTCAAGCGCCAGCATCTCCTTTTCCAAGGCACTGTGCTGTTCCCAAACCGCAAAGCCCCCGACCGGGAGGATGGAGACGAGAGACAGCGCAAAAAACAATGGAAAACGCAGCTTCATGGTGAATTACCAGGCTTAAATATAAATTTCGGCGTACATACAAAGCACCGCCAACCAATCCCCTCCCCCCCTGTAGATGTGATTATGACGTATTCATTACAATCGATTTGCGCATGGGGCGAGTTTGCACTTAGAACGGCCCAGCCATCCTGAGGTCGTCAAAAAAGGCGGCCCAAGGGCCGCCTTTTCTCTTTTGCATCATCGAGATACTTACCCAAACGACAAAAGGGTCACCTTAAAGGTATCGGGGTTGCTCACAGAGACATCGGAGCTCTGATCGCATTGATCGTCATAAGCAAAGCCGTAACACAGACCGTCGTAGCTCTTTTTATGCAGCTTGTTCGAAAACCCGTTGTACAAACCACCGTTGTCGGTCGTGGTCACATAAAAGTTGGAACTCTTACAAAGCTTTCCGTCTGCGGCCAACGGCAAAATGCCGCGGTTGAGCGCCGAGACCACTTGGTTTTTGATGTTGGCGTCGATCTGAAAAGCCGGGCCGCTTCCCTTACCGTTAAAGACACCGTTGCACAAAAAGATGTCCTTAGAGGATGGCTTGGAAATCTTAGACGCCACGCTGTGTGAGCTGTCGTAAAACTCAAACTCGTCATTCGCATTCACCGATCCGGTGTAAATATCACTGTTCACCGGCGAAGGGTTGAGCGTCAAGGTGTTGCCAGGCACGGCGTAATGTGTCCACACCGTGTCGATGTAAGTGTCCAGGTAGCTTGCACTGAACAGGTTGTTGGTGATGCCGTGACCAGGGGCCAAGATACGTACTTGATCGCCCTTGGGGTCCGTAATGATCAAGTCCTTGTATGTACTGTCCCCGCTGAAATCTGTGAAGATCACATCGCGCGTCACGTTAAAGCCCACCGGACCCGCGGTTGTCCCGGACGCGTCGGTGATTTCCAGCTTCATCGGGATGCTCACCCAATCGAGCGGCGACAAGTCTGCGTTGCAGTTTGGTGTGCTGGCGGTGGGGTCGAAGAAAAATTCAAAAAAGTCGAACAGCGTGTAATTGGTGTCGACCATGAAGGCCGGCCCGACATAGCCCGTCGTCCAAATGGGAATGTCCAACGCGGAACCGATGGACACATAACCGCGCCCGCTGTTGACGTAATCGGAAACCGCCGGATCCGACGCCAAAGACGCCAGCTTTTTGAGCGTATAGGACGGAACGGTGTTGGCGTCTTTCTGTTTCGTTGCCGTGGCGGCAACGAAGTTCAACACGCCCGTGACCTTATCATCCTTAGTGGTCTCGACCAGTTCGAGATAGCCGTAATCGCCGCTGTTGTTTTGTCCCAAAAAACAGACGTAAATGTCCGAGTCTTTGTGTGTGCCGGTGCTGTTCGTAATACTCATCTTCATGGTTGTTTCCTTTCTGGTTCACACGTGTATTCTTACATGTAGACGACAACCACCATGAATATGTGACAGACATTTCTTACCCTTTTAAGTTATACGCAAAAAAAGCAGCCCCCAGGTGATAGGGACTGCCTTTTTCTTTCGTATCGCTGAAAAACGAGGTCTTAGTTGACCTTCGCGTCCAACTCGCCTGCAGCATATTTCTCGAACATGACTTCGAGAGACATCACTTTGATTTTGCTGGCTTGACCGGCGGAACCGAACGCTTCGTAGCGGTTCTTGCAGATTTCGGTCATGCCCTTGGTGGCTTCGGCCAGGAATTTGCGCGGGTCGAAGTTGGACGGGTTGTCGTGCAGATGACGACGGATCGAACCCGTGGACGCCATGCGCAGATCGGTGTCGATGTTGACCTTGCGCACGCCCGACTTGATGCCTTCGACGACTTCGTCAACCGGCACGCCATAGGTTTGCGCCATATCGCCGCCGAAGTCGTTGATGGTTTTCAGCCAGTCTTGAGGAACCGCGCTGGAACCGTGCATGACCAGGTGAACGGTCGGAATGCGGGCGTGGATTTCTTTCACGCGATCGATGCGCAAGATCGCGCCGGTCGGTTCCTTGGTGAACTTGTACGCACCGTGCGACGTGCCGATCGCAATCGCCAGAGCGTCCACGTTGGTTTTCTTCACGAAGTCGGCGGCTTCATCCGGATCCGTCAGCATCTGGTCCATGTCCAGCTTGCCTTCGGCGCCTTGGCCGTCTTCTTCACCCGCTTCACCGGTTTCCAACGAACCCAAGCAACCCAGTTCGCCTTCGACGGACACGCCGCAAGCGTGGGCCATGTCGACCACCTGACGGGTGGTCGCGACATTGTATTCGTACGATGACGGGGTCTTACCGTCGGCTTCCAACGAACCGTCCATCATCACAGAGCTGAAGCCCGATTGGATGGAACGCTGACACACGTCCGGGGATGCACCGTGATCTTGGTGCATGCAAACCGGAATGTGCGGATACGCTTCGATGGCGGCCGAAATCAGGTGGCGCAAGAACGTTTCACCGGCATAACCACGGGCACCGGCGGAACCCTGCAAGATCACGGGGCTGTCGACAGCGTCGGCCGCGATCATGATGGCTTTGACTTGTTCCATATTGTTGACGTTGAACGCGGGCAGGCCGTAGCCGTTTTCCGCAGCATGATCGAGAAGCTGGCGCAAGGATACGAGGGCCATAAATCTCTACTCCCTATTTGATTGTTGAGTTGTATCACTCATGTTGATTCAAGGATTACAGGCGCGCTTTGGCTTCTGCAACCACATTTTCTGCGGTGATCCCGAAATGCTTATAGAGTTCCGGTGCCGGTGCCGAAGCGCCGAAACCGGTCATACCGACAAAGCCGCCATCGTGACCGATGTACTGATCCCAGCCGAAGCGCATCGCCGCTTCGACACCGACCTTGACGGTGCCTTCGCCGAGCACGCCCGCCTTGTAAGCGTCGTCTTGGGCATCGAACAATTCCCAACACGGCATCGACACCACCGCGGTCGGAACGCCTTCACCTTGCAGGGTTTCGCGCGCCGCCATGGCGATTTCGACTTCCGAACCGGTCGCCATCAACGTGACCTTGCGGTCGCCGCCCTCGGCTTCGGCCAGAACGTAAGCGCCCTTGGCACACAGGTTTTCGTCCGTGTGGGTGGTGCGCTGCGGGGCCAGACCTTGACGGGTCAAGATCATGCCGGTCGGGGTCTTATCCGCCTGCAACGCCAACGCCCAGCATTCCGCCGTTTCAACGATGTCGCACGGACGCATGGTGTTGAAGTTGGGCATGGAGCGCAGCATCGGCAGCGTTTCCACCGGCTGGTGGGTCGGGCCGTCTTCGCCCAGGCCGATGGAATCGTGGGTCAAAACGTAGACCACGCGCTTTTCCATCAACGCCGACAGGCGGATACCGCCCATCATGTAGTTGGCGAACATGGCGAACGTACCGGCATACGGAATGAAGCCGCCATGCAGCGCCAAGCCGTTCATCACCGCCGACATGGCGTGCTCACGCACACCGTAGTGGATGTAACGGCCACTGAAGTCGGTGTTGAGAACCGACGCCGTCGACGGGGTCTTTGTGTTGACCGAGCCGGTCAAATCGGCGGAACCGCCGATCATTTCGGGAACGGCTGCGGTGAGCACTTCCAAAACCTTGCCCGAAGCCTGGCGGGTGGCCAGCTTCGGCGCTTCTTCGGCCATGGTTTTCTTGAAAGCATTCAGCTTGTCTTCCCAACCGGCGGGCAGCTTGCCCGCATCGGTGCGCACGAATTCAGCCTTGGTGGCGTCGTCGAGCGCGTTCAAGCGGCCTTCCCATGCTTCGCGGGCGACCGAGTTTCTGGCCATGGCCGAACGCCAAGCTTCCAACACGTTGTCGGGGATTTCAAACGGTGCGGCGTGCCAGCCGAGGCCTTCGCGCATGCCCTGAATTTCCTCGTCGCCCAGCGGTGCGCCGTGGGTGTCGTGGGTACCGGCTTTGGTCGGTGCGCCGTAACCGATGGTGGTTTTACACGCGATCAAGGACGGTTTGTCGGATTTCTTGGCCGCTTCGATGGCCGCCTCGATGGCCGCCGGGTCGTGACCGTCGACTTTCTGGGTGTCCCACTGGGACGCCTCAAAACGTGCGCACTGGTCATCGGACAGGGTCAAGTTGGTGTTGCCGTCGATGCAGATTTCGTTGTCGTCCCACATCACAATCAGTTTGTTCAGCTTCAAGTGACCGGCCATGGAGATGGCTTCTTGGGAGATGCCTTCCATCAAGCAACCGTCGCCCGCGATGGTGTAGGTGTAGTGATCGGAAATATCATCGCCATAACGTTCGGCCTGCATTTTTTCCGCCAGCGCCATGCCCACGGCGGTGGTGATGCCTTGGCCGAGCGGGCCGGTGGTGGTCTCGATGCCGTCGATGTGTCCGTATTCGGGGTGACCGGCGGTCTTGGAACCCATTTGGCGGAAATTGCGCAGGTCGTCCATGGTGATGTCATCGACACCTGACAGGTACAACAGGGCATACATCAGCATGGAGCCGTGGCCCGCCGATAGCACGAAGCGATCGCGGTCGGCCCACTTTGTGGCCTTGGGATCGAACTTCATGAACTTGGTGTAAAGCACCGTCGCTACATCGGCCATGCCCATGGGCATGCCGGGGTGGCCCGACTTGGCGGCTTGTACGGCATCTACGGCCAGAAAACGGATGGCGTTGGCCATTTCGTTATGAGTTGCGGTCATTGGATTTCACTCCTCCCGAGTTGGATCTTAAATGTTTCAAATTGCGTGATGGCCAAGGGCGGCCTTGACCATGTGATAGGTGATCAACAGTTCAGATAGCGCCAGCGGATGGCTCAGCGCGGTGTGATTTTCGGCATCGCGAAACTGGCCGACATTTTCGCGCAGGTGTTGGGCTTCGGGGATCAGGTTCCACAACAGATCCTCGACCGCCTTGGCGCGCTTGTCGGAAAGGTCGCCGTGAATGTCGAGCACATCCACCGGCTTGCCGTCGATGTCGCGCGCCAACTCCAGCCGAAAACCTTTCTTCGCCGCGTCCAGCACCGGCGTCAAATCCGGGTGCGGCAAGGTCGGGCGCAAGGTGTGGCGCACGTTGAGATGCGCGCCGGTTTCCGAATGGTTGCTTTCGGGCGGGTAAAACGACACCACCATGTCGGCGAAGGTACGCTGCGGCTGGATGTAGCTGAGGCTATCTTCAAGGCGTTTTTCGATGATTTCGGACACCCGCTGTTGGGAATAGCCGCGCACGCGGGTGTCGCGCTGCATCTTCCATTTGACGCGCAGGTCTTCTTCGGGCTCTAGATAAATCTTCACATCGTAGCAGTCGCGCATGGCGCGGGTGGCATAGCCCATCAGGCCTTCGAGGATGATGTATTCCTTAGGCTCGACATATTGACACTGACTGAACGTGCCATGCACGTGATCGTAGGTGGGCTTGAGCACCGCTTGGCCTTCGCGCAGCAGCTGAATGTGTTGTTCCAAAATATCGATGTGATTGGCTTCGGGGTCCAGCGCGGTGATGCCCATCTTGGCGCGCGCGCCGCGATCGTACTTGTGGTAATCGTCGGTGCAGATGCTGACCACGCGATCCGCGCCGAGTATCCCGGAAATGCCGTCGGCGATGGTGCTCTTGCCGGACGCGCTGTCGCCAACAATGCCTAAGATGATTGGACGTTTTATGCGTTTGAATGGCATGCTCTGTGTGTCCCCTATGGCATCCGTTCGGCGCGTGGCTCAACGTCGTGCCACGTCGTCAACAACTGGCGCCGCCCGCCCATGCCGCCTTTGTCTTGACCGGAAATCAACAGCGATTGCGTGCGTTCCGAATGCCCTTCGCGTTCGACGCCATCGAACAGCAAGCCCGTGGTGATGCCGGTGGCGGTAAAGTGCACATTGTCCGACGTCACCAGATCGTCCAGCGCCATCCACGCCGTGGTGTCCATGCCCGCCTTGGAAACGGCGGCTTTTTCCGTTGTCAGTTGCGGATCGATGCGCATGGTGAATTCCCCGCCGAGCGCACGGATCGCAACTGCCGACAGCATGCCTTCGCGGGTGCCGCCGGTGCCCATCAAGGCGTCGATACCGCAACTGGGTCCAAAGTCCGGCAGCGCCGCCATCAGCGCACCCGCGACGTCGCCTGCGGGATACAGCGCAACACGCGCACCGGCATTGTGGATTTGGTTGACCAGTTCGCGGTGACGCGGTTTTTCCAAGACGAATACGGTCAGTTCGGAAACGGGCTTGTCGAGAATCGACGACAATTGGCCAAGCTTCACCCCGGTCGGCGCACCCGGATCGATTTTGCCGCGCGCCTTAGCGGGTGCCGCGAATTTCTCCATGTAAAAAGCGGGACCGGGATTGAACAACGCACCTTCGGGGGCCAGGGCCATCACCGCCATCGCATTGGTCATGCCGCGCGCCAGATACGAGGTGCCTTCGATGGGATCGACAACGATGTCGAAACGCGGCTCGCCTTCCTTACCGCACTTCAATTCAAGCCCCGTGGGCAGGCCGGTCTCGTCGCTGGCGCTGCAATCTTCGCCGATCACCACCCGTCCCGACAACGAAAGCTTGTTCAGCTCAGTGCGCATGGCCTCAATGGCGGTCCGGGTCGATTGGCCCCGGTTGCCGCGCCCGATCAGTCCCGCCGCGGCGCGCGCGGCGGCTTCCGTCACGCGGCACAGCGCGTAGACGAACAACTGATCATCGCAGCCCGATACAGCTAGAGACATGAACAATCCTGATCTGAAAAAAAATCCCGCGCATATACAGACAAATCGGCAGACAAATCGGCAGACAAACCGGACAGTGCCATCTCTCGCATGCGCCCCCCCCCTGCTTGGTGGCGCTGGGATGAGACCTCTTGGCAATTTGCAGAACGACGCATCCCCACACGCCCATTCGCAACGGACCGGTAACGGCCATACTCCCACCCGATGAGGGAGCCCAGACGCTGGCTATCAAACTCCTAGAAAGGTATGAAGCCAACACCCGGGCGGGGGGCAAAATCGTGTCTTTTGGGTGGCTTTGCACCCACCCTTAAGTATAGCACTCAAAAGAGACATCCCAATCCCCGCTCTATCGCTCTGTTATTGTTGAAACATCAGACATTGCCGCTGGCGTTCAGATAACAAGCCACGGCCTGGGCACGATTTTTTACATCCAACTTGCCGTAGAGATTTTTAAGGTGAAACTTAACTGTGTTGAGCGAGATTGTGAGATCGCCCGCAATCTGCTGATTGGTGCGCCCACGCGCCAAAGATGCCAACAGTTCTTGCTCACGCGCCGTCAGGCCGGAAAAAGGATCGGAGCCTGAGCGCGACAAATCCATGAACGGAAACACCATGCGCCCTTCGGAGACGGCCAGCACCGTTTCGGCCAGCACCGTCGGCGCGTCGCACTTGGAACAGAATCCGGCACCGCCGAAACGCATCACTTGGCGCGGAATGTCGGGCGCGGAATTTCCTGTAAAAACAATGATCCGTGGCGGAATTTCGGTCTTTTGCAAGGCCTGTAACACACCTTGACCGTTCAGATAAGGCATGTTCCAGCCGATAATGCCGACATCGAACGTGAGACGTTCGACGGCCTCCATGAAGCGTTCGCCGTCGGCCGCCGTCGCCAGCAGATTGAAACGCTCGTCCAGGTCGAACAGTTGCACCAATCCAGCTAGGATCAGCGGTGATTTATCCGCGACGACGACCTCGATCGGGTCGCGTTCTTGTGTGTTCAAGTCGTTCACGGTTGGCTCCTCAATATTAAAGAAGCATGCCGTTCTGCCCCCCCTAACTCCACAGGGCACGCCCATACGGGTAGGTTTCACAAACATTTACCAGCTTTAGGAAGCAATTGCAAAGGGATATACCTACCCGCAGTACGGAAATTAGCTTACAATATTGTTATTTAAGGAATATTACAGGCCATACATTCGGTTTAAAACCACACTTTCGAGTAACTTAGCCATTTTCCGGAGTGCATTTCGGCCTTTTGCGCCGCCCCACCCTCGCCAAAGGCGGCTCAGTGTCCGGCGGCGCCTCCCATCAGCGCGAACATCATGACGCCGAACGTCGCCAATTGGAGAGCTAAACCCGTCTTCGGCAAGCCCTTGCGCATTGTTTGTGCCTTTTATCGTCGGCGTGCGGATGTCGGGTCGAGGCGGCTCGATCAGTGATCCGCGCCCTTGGGCATTTCGTGCACCACGCCCTTGTGACATTGAATGCAATGGCCGCCGTTCTTTTGCGCTTCTTGGTGCTTGCGCCGCGCGTGGCGGCCTTGCTCATCGTACAGCATGTCGTCGAAATCGTGACAGTTGCGGCATTCGCGCGAGCCGCGCGCTTCCATCCTCGCCCACACCCGCTTGGCCATCACCAGGCGGTGGTTCTCAAACTGCTCTTTACTGTCGATGGTGCCGAGAATTTCATGCAGCACGTCTTTGTAAGCCATGATCTTGGCGATCAGCTTGTCGGGATATTCCCTCGGCACGTGGCAATCGGGACACTCGGCTTGGATGCCCACACTGTTTTTAAAATGGAAGCTCTTTTTGTATTCTTCATATGGATGTGTCATCGAATGGCACGAGACGCAGAACTCCAAGGTGTTGGTCATCGCGACGCCTTTGGTGAAGACGACCAAAAACAGGGCGGTCGCCACGACCCCGCCCAGTACGCCAGCCCACAACACGATGGGCCTGCTCAGCCACCTCACCAGTGTTTTCACGTTCCCCAGCTCCCCCGTTCAATCCGCATCGTGTACTGTTGTCTTCAATTCAAATCGGCAAACCCGCAAAATCCCCGCCCCCAATCGGGGACGGGGACCTTCGTCGATTATCGCATCGACATGGCGGGTCTAGCCCCAGGTGTCTTTGCAGATGTTGTTGTACCAGCTGTGGGCGAATTCGACTTCGCGGCGGCGCATTTCTGCGCTGGCGTCCATCGGGCTCAAACCACCCGCCCCTTCCACACCGGCGATGATGTCGCCCTCGGCGCTGTAGCGATAAACCGCCGTGACCGAGAAGCCGTAATCCTTGCCCGCGATCGAGTAGCAGGTGTTGATATACGACGGCATGCCGACGGGCTGCCCCGCCAGCATGTTGACGATGGCGGCGGCGCAGACCTTACCTTGGGAGTTGGCGGAGTATCCCGATTTTGGCATTTTGGTCGCCACCGAGGCATCGCCGAGCACGTGAACGCCCTTGTGCACCTTGGATTCGAACGTCGTCTTATCGACATCGCACCAACCGCCTGCGTTGGTCAGACCGATGGTGGCGGCGATTACGCCCGCTTTTTGCGGCGGGATGTAGTTGATCACGTCGAACGTTTCCGTACCGCCGCCCAAGGTTTCCACCCTCATGTCCGTGGCGCTGATCGCCTCGATACTGCCGACCGAAGTGCCGGAGCGCCATTCGATCATCGAATTGTCGGTGCCGTAACCGTACAAATCCTTCCAAGCTTGAATGAATAGATTCATTTTGGAGAATTTGTCCTTACGGTCGATAACGACGACCTTGGACTTCGGTTTATGCTGTTTGAGATAGCTCGCAATCAAGCTGGTGCGTTCATACGGCCCGGGCGGGCAGCGGAACGGGTTGGTCGGCGCAACGAGACACACCGTGCCGCCGTCAGGCATGGCTTCCAACTGCTTGCGCAACAGCGCGGTCTGCGGACCGGCTTTCCAAGCATGCGGAATCTTGTCGAATGCCCCCACGCTGGCGAACTCATCGACCTTGAAATCGATGCCCGGCGCAACCACGCAACGCTCAAAGCTCAACTTAGAACCGCTCTTGGTCGTCACGGTTTTCTTGGCCGCATCTATGCCGGTCACGGAATCCTTCATCACCTTGACGCCCATCTTGATCAGGCCGTCATAGGTCTGTTCGATTTGGCTCAAGCTGCGCACGCCGCCGATCACCTCGTTCGACATGAAGCACGTGTGATAGCTGGCTTTCGGTTCGATCAAGGTGACGTCGATGTCCGGGTTGCCCAGTTTGAGATAGCGCGCGGTGGTCGCACCGCCGACGCCGCCGCCAACAATGACGACTTTCCCCCCGGCTGCGGCGTTGGCGAGGCTCGGTGCGGCAAGGGTGGCGCCGGTCGCAAGCGCGACACCGCCAGTCGTTCTCAAAAACTTACGACGATTCATGTTGCTCATAATCCAATCCCCTCTTACTTGCGGCTGGCGAAGAACTGAAGGACGGCTTCAACGCCCTCGGCGCCATGCTTGTCTTTAAGTTCGGCTAGGATGCGCTTTTTCTTGCGCTTTTCCTTTTTCGACATGTTGGGATTGGCATCGATGCTGCGCAGCCCGGATTCGAAATCCATCAGATTGTTGCGCAGATACGGCAACATTTGACCGGCGAGTACGGGATAGTCCTCGGCCGCGTAACCTTCTTTTTCATGACAGCTTTCGCATAGATCCTTGATCAGCACCTTGCCCTTTGCCGCCAGGGCCTCATCGGTTTTTTGCATCGCGACCCGACCGAACGGCAAGGACGAGAAGTGACCGGCGATCTTTTCGATCTCCGCGTCGCTATAGCCTTTTGCGATCCGCGACATAATGGTCGATGGTCTATTTGCATCGTCACGGTAAGTCTTTAGGGATTCGACCAAGTAAAACTTGTTCAGGCCTGCGATCGTCGGGGTGGCCGGACCCTGGCTGACGCCGTTGGGGCCGTGGCAACCGTTACAGGTGTTCGCCAACATACTGGCCTGCGCCTCGCTTGCGTGTGCACTGGACAGCCCCATAAGACCAAACAACACACCCATAGAGAGAATATTCGCCATCGTTTTTCGCACAGCACACCTTTCCAGTCGTTAAGTTTACGCCACCTTGAATATCACACTCAATCAAGTGAGTGAAATTGAAAAATTTTAATAAATCAATGCATTCTGCAATATTGACATGAATATTTGACATGAAAACAACCGTCTTCATACAGCTATGAAAAATATTACATGTATATTATGAGTTATATAATTTGCATCACAACATTATTATAATTCCAATCACTAGGTTGCAAACACAAAATTTCATATTTATGGTTGTGCTTCTCTGGCGTATTTCTCATGGGGGCCGCCATTAAGGACGCAAAAGTCTTGCATTTTAGAACCATTTCACGGATTCTTCCGTAAAATTGGCACGCTGGGTTTTCACCTATGTGCAGGCGTGCTCCGCTATTTATGTGTCATTTGTGTAAGGACGTCACCGCCATGCGCCTCATCCTCGCCATTCTTCTACCTTGGTTGCAGTTCTTCACCATAGGACGCCCTTTTGCCGGCATCATATGCTTAATTTTACAGCTCTCCTTGATCGGTTGGATTCCGGCCGCCATTTGGTCCGTGTACGCATTGAGCCAATACAAAACCGACAAAAAAATCAAAAAGGCGCTGGGCAGCTGAACCGCTGTAGCGTCGTCCCCTAAAAAGCATTTGGACTGAGCCATGGCTTTCACGCCCCGCAATACATCGCGCAACGCTCCGCGTATTCCCATCGTCAAACTGCTGATCTGGTGTTTGATCATCGGCTTGCTGCTGGCGCTGTTCAACATCTCGCCGGAAAGCGTCTACGCCTGGGCAGGCGAAACGGGCAAGGCGATCTTTCAGTGGCTGTGGGATTTCGGCCAAAACATCGGCCCGTATCTGCTGATGGGGGCCATGCTGGTGCTGCCCGTCTGGGCTGTAACGTATCTATGGAAATGGTTTAAGAAAATATAGCAACCCGCTGATTTGAGTCCATTAACTTGCCATTAAATTTTGAGGTCTGCGCCAGTCGCTAAAATGCTCTCGGATGTGCTGGGCGAGCTCGGCGGCGACCTCGTTCAAGCCGCTGACGGACGTATACAAATTGATGTAAAACACCGGCAAGGTCGGCAACCCCTCGCTTTCCCCCAGCACGGATACGAACCCCGGAACGGTCGATTCCAAAATCCCGGTGACCGCAAGGTCCGCTTGCACCATCGCGAAGGTGGCGTCCATGCTGCGCATCGCGCTGGTCAAGCGCCAGTCTCGATCTTTTGCCTCCAGTGCGCTCAGCATCACAGGGCGAAACATGCAATTTTCATTGCACAGAACCACCGGCATCGGGTCTTGCGTATAAGCGTTGCCATTGTGCGCACCGATCCACACAAGATCGTTGCGCAACAAGGCCTCCGCCCCCTTGGGCGTATGAGTTTCGGTGGTCAGAATGAGGTCCAAACCGCCCTTGGACAGAGCCACTTTAAGATCGCGCGAGGCGCCCAATTCCAGTTCCACGCTGACTTTGGGATACGCTTGGCTGAAGCTTTTCAAAATCGGCGCGGCAAACGGCGATACGATGTCGTAGGGTAGACCGAGCCGCACCACGCCGCTGAATTCCGGCGCGGTGATCAGGGAAAACACCTCATCGTTCAAGGCGATCATGCGCCCGGCGTGCAAAAACAGTCGTTCCCCATCGCGGGTCGCAATAAGGCCCTGCCCTAAACGTTCGAACAGTTTCTTTTGCAAAAATGCTTCCAAACGCTTGATCTGCTGACTGACCGCGCCTTGCGTCACATGCAGACGCTTGGCCGCCACGGTCATGGAACCGCTCTCGGCCACGGCGACAAAAGCGCGCAGCAAGGCGATATCGATATTGCGGGTGGGGCTGCGGTTTTCATTAGCATTCATAATAGGGATGATTATGAACATTCGTTTTACTAATGACAAGGGGTTCGTCATGATCACCCTCAGACACGACTTTGGCTTTAATCTGAATTGGGAGATGCAATCATGACCTATCGTGCTTTTCACGCCTACTGCGACACCGCCCGCGCTGTCCCGGTTCAGAACCGTCTTTCCATCACCCTCCGGGCCATCACCGTCCGGGATTTTGCCCACTGGGTCGAGCGCGCTTTCGCCGTCCATCGCCAGCGCCGCCGCTTGATGCGCCTAAACGATCGCCAATTGCAAGACATCGGCATCGCGCGCCAAGAGGCAAAATACGAAGCCTCCCGTCCCTTCTGGGATCTTCCTTAAGTTTCCCCTGCTCTCTTTCCTCCGAAAGAGCGCACAAAAAAAGCCGCCGGGATCGCACCCCCGGCGGCTTTTTCATCAAAATTCATACGCTGCATGCCTGGATTAGCCGCGTGCGTCCATCATCTCGCGCAGGATCGGGGTCAGGATCAGCTCCATGGCGAAGCCCATCTTGCCGCCCGGCACCACGATGGTGTTGCGCCGCGACATGAACGAATGCGGGATCATCTGCAGCAAGTACGGGAAATCAACATCCGAAGGGATGTTTTCGGGTTTGCGGAAGCGGATCACCACGACGCTTTCGTCCGGCGTCGGGATGTCGCGTGCGATGATCGGATCGGAGGTATCGACCACCGGCACGCGCTGGAAGTTGATGTCGGAGTACTGAAACTGCGGCACAATGTAATGCACGTAGTCGTGCATACGGCGCATGATGGTGTCCATCACGGCTTCGGAAGAATAGCCGCGCTGAGACGTATCGCGGTGGATTTTCTGAATCCATTCCAGGTTGATGACCGGAACCACGCCGATTTTGAGATCGACGTGGCTGGGCATGTCGACTTCGTCATTCTTCACGCTGCCGTGCAGACCTTCGTAAAACATCAGGTCGGTGCCTGAGGGAATGTTTTCCCACGGAGTGAACTGACCGGGTTGAAGGCCATCGTACGCCGCCGCCTCTTCGTCGGAGTGCAGGTACAAACGGCGTTTGCCACCGCCCGTTTCGCCATAGGTCTTGAACAGTTCCGCCAATTTTCCGAATTCGTTGGCTTCGGGACCGAAATGGCTGAAATTCATATCGCCTGCAGCTTCCGTCTCCGCAACCTTGGCCTTCATCGCGGCGCGATCGTAGCGGTGAAAGCTATCGCCCTCAATCACGGCGGGGGTCAAGCCTTCCCGGCGAAACATATGCTCAAAAGCATCTTTGACCGTGCTGGTGCCGGCCCCGGAAGACCCGGTCACGGCGATGATCGGATGTTTTTTCGACACGCTTGCAATCCTTCCCTGTTGGATTTCAATTCTTGAATGCCGCCCTAAATGAGCGATCTCTAATATTTGCAGTATGGCGCAACGGGACACGGCCCGATAGCCAAGAATTCACAATCACACACGGATTGAACGCAAAGCACCTAAAGGGAGGCGCGATCAAATACCGTTCAATCCGGCCGGGGGGAGGTCACTGGGGACGCCGTTAAAAGACGTATCGAAAGCCGGTGCAGGCCACAACATATGCGGCCTCGAAAGTACGCGCCGTACGCGCAAGCAATGGGGTGGCTGAAGGGATTTGAACCCTCGACCTCCGCGACCACAACGCGGCGCTCTAACCAACTGAGCTACAGCCACCATAATGTCCCGGGGATAAACCCCGAAAGCCGCCCTTATCTAGACGGATCGAATGTCTCCGTCAAGCACCCCTTTTCGTTCCCGGACCCGGCTGCGCCCAAAGCGGATGCTCACCGTGGTGCCAACGTCCAATTGACTTTCGATCTTCATCCGCCCGTCATGGGCCTTGACCAGTTCGTCGGTCAGCGGCAACCCGAGGCCCGTTCCCTCCGTCGTGTCTGTTACGCTGCCCTTGACGCGGCCAAAAGGCTCCATGGCGGCTACGATCCCGGCTTCATCCATGCCTGCGCCCGTATCGGAAACCTCAATGACAAGGCTCCGCCCCACTTGCGCAACACACAGCGAGACGCCACCCTCCGGCGGGGTGAACTTTACCGCGTTCGACAGTAAATTCAGGAAAATCTGCAAAATTCGCCGCTTATCGGCATAGAGAAGCGCCAATCCGTCGGGTATATCGAGCGAGAGCTTTATGCGGCCCGACTCGGCACGCGGGGTGATCTGTGAGATCGCAGCCCCCCCAACCTCCGCCAGATCGATCCAATCTTCGTACAAAGTCATCTTGCCCGCCTCAATGGCCGACAAATCGAGAATATCGTTTATCAATTCCAAAAGATGCGCGCCGGAAAGATGAATATTGTCGATGTAATCTGTATATTTTTCGTTGCCGATGGGACCGAGGACTTCGTGCTTGATGCTGTCGGAAAAACCGATAATGGCATTGAGTGGGGTACGTAGTTCGTGGCTCATGTTGGCCAGAAAATCCGACTTCGCTTTATTGGCGACATCTGCCTGTTGCCTAGCGCGCACGTAATCGTGGGTGCGCTCCTCAACCAATTCCTCCAGGTGCAGGCGTTGATCCGACAGCGTCGCCTCGGCTTTACGCCGCTCTTGGATTTCATGTTCGAGCTGCTGATTTTTGACCTCCAGTTCCGCACTGCGGTCCAGCGCGAAACTCTCGGCCTCCTTTTGCGCGCGGACCATTTTGTTCGCCGATCGGGCGATATCTTCAAGTTCCGCATACGCCATCTGATCGGGGTTGATGGTCACATTTTTGCGCGCGGCGAGGTCGAAAAAAGTTAGAAAGGCCGATAGATTGGCCTCAAGCGACACGGATATGCGCCGCGCGGCGACGAAGTAGATGGCGATCATCACCACCAAAACCAAAAGCGACCGCAGCACATTGCCGAACAAGCGGTTGTTCAGCATAACCATGCGGCGTTGAATTTGCGCTTCGACCTCTTCAAGCATCACTCCGGCGCCGATGTACCAATCGAATCCTTCGACGCCTTCCACATAACTGAGCTTGGAGCGTGGTTTTCCCCCATTGAAACCGGGAATGTAATAGGTGACGTAGCCCCCGCCGTTTTGCGCGGCATGGATCAATTTTTTGACGATCTTGACGCCGTTGACATCCGTAACGCCGATCATGTTTTGGCCTTTCGCCGGACCGACCAGAGACAGACCGTCCCATTGTCCCGCAAACAGATAATTGCCGACCCCTGCGGTGGAGGTTTCCAGCCGTTCCAACGCTGCCGCTTTGGTTTTTTCCAGGGCCTCGTCGAGATAGATTCCGGTCCCGATCACCCATCTGAGCGGCTTGTACAGTTTCACAAAAGATAGCTTGCGATGAGTGCGCCCATCCTGACCGGGCTTGGTCCAAGTGTGATGGATAAGCCCCCCACCCTTCTCGCTCTTGGCCAACGCCAAGACGCGTTTGACGAGGTCTTGCACCTCTGTCGAACTTTCGATGAGTAGATTCCGACCTTCGTTTCGCGGCCGATCCGTTGCCAGCTGAGAAACGCCGTCGAGATCGATGATGAAAAAGTAGCCGCGCCCATGATCGTAACGGATTGCCCGCAGGGTCTCGCGGACCTCCGTTTCCAGCAAAGTGCGATCTGCGGATATGTCGGAGCGATGCGATACATTGTCGGCAATGGACAAGGCTTCACTCACACGTTTTTCGAGTTGCCGTGCAGCCGTTTTCTCATACATGTCGCGTTGAGCACGCACGTAAAGTGTTATATCCGACACGACTGATTTCAAAAACGCCTTTTGCTCGTCAACATAGGTTTGACGATACAAATTCATCTCGCGCGTCAGGCTGCGGTAATCCTGATAGGCCCATATCGCCCCGATGCTCAAAATCGCGATCAAAGCCCATATAGCCATGCGCGTCGGCACCGCCGTCGCAATTTTCGCTTTGCTCGTCAATGGCCCCCCCAAAAACTGAGCGTTCGTTTCCCACCGGCCCCCCCGGCACGATTGGATTGTTCTCGACCCACATTCCAAACAGACTCATTTGAACCGTGGGTTGCTTTCATAAGAGCAAGAATACCCCATTATGTGCAAGCCCAAGCTTCAAAGCATATTTAACACTGCTCATCATGCTGCTGGAAATGATTGAGCCCGCTCACGAAACAAGTCCGCACAGGTGCCTTATATTGCATCATGTGCTTATATTTTAGGCATGAAAGCGGGTGAATCTTGTTGAAAAATTGAAGGCCGACATACTTATACCCTATTGTTTTAAATGAAATATTTTTCCACAGAGCCAATTGGCACGGGGCATGCTAAATAGACGTAACGCCGGACTATGAATTTTCTGTGCGTCGTGAGACAGTGGCCGAACCAAGCCTCATCCAAACGACTCACCCGGTGTCCCACCCGGCGATATGGCCAAGCGGAGAGCAAAGCGCGATGAAAAAAATCGAAGCCATCATCAAACCCTTTAAACTGGACGAAGTGAAAGATGCCCTTCACGAAGTGGGTCTACAAGGCATCACCGTCGTCGAAGCCAAGGGGTTTGGGCGCCAAAAAGGCCACACGGAACTGTACCGTGGCGCTGAATATGTCGTCGACTTCCTGCCCAAGGTCAAACTTGAGGTGGTCTTGGACGACAGTCTCGTCGAGCGTGCGGTCGAAGCCATCCAGCAAGCCGCACATACCGGGCGCATCGGCGATGGAAAAATATTTATTCTCCCCGTTGAACAGGCGATCCGGGTTCGCACCGGCGAAACAGGAACGGAAGCCATTTAACGAGATCATCTGAATACCGGCCGCGATTACAACGCAGGAATTTTTTTGGCCGGCTTTCCCTTAAAACCACCATCCACTGAGGAATAAGATTATGTCTTTGGATTGCAAGACCGCTGATGACGTCATCAAGTACCTGAAAGACGAAAACATCGATTACGTTGACATGCGCTTTACCGACCCAAAAGGTAAGTGGCAGCACCTCACCATGTGTTCCGATTTTGTCGGCCCCGACGAATTCGAAGACGGCATCATGTTTGACGGCTCGTCCATTGAAGGCTGGAAAGCCATCAACGAATCCGACATGGCGCTGATCCCTGACCCCACCACCGCCGTGATGGACCCGTTCTCTGCGCAACCGCAGATGATTTTGTTCTGCGACATCCGCGAACCGTCCACCGGCCAAGGCTACAACCGCGACCCGCGCTCCGTGGCTCAGCGCGCCGAAGCTTACTTGACCTCCACCGGCATCGGCGACACCGCCTATTTTGGTCCCGAGCCCGAATTCTTCGTCTTCGACGACGTGCGCTACGACGTGTCGATGAACCGTTGCTTCTACGAATTCGACAGTGACGAAGGCCCCTACGTGACGGGCAAGATCATGGAAGAAAGCAACATGGGCCACCGCCCCGGCGTGAAGGGCGGCTACTTCCCGGTGCCCCCCGTCGACGCCTCCCACGACTTGCGCGCTGAAATGGTCACCGTGATGAAGGAAATGGGCCTCAGCATGGACAAGCACCACCACGAAGTGGCGCCGTCCCAGCATGAGCTCGGCATGACCTTCTCCACCCTGGTGCGCACCGCGGACAACGTGCAGATCAACAAGTACTGCACCCACATGACGGCGCACACCTATGGCAAGACGGCGACCTTCATGCCCAAGCCTGTTGCTGGCGACAACGGTTCGGGCATGCACACCCACCAGTCCATCTGGAAAGACGGCAAGCCGCTGTTTGCAGGCAACGGCTATGCCGACCTGTCCGAAGAGGCGCTCTACTACATCGGCGGCATCATCAAACACGCCAAGGCGCTGAACGCCTTCACCAACCCGTCCACAAACTCCTACAAGCGTTTGATCCCAGGCTTTGAAGCTCCGGTTCTGCTGGCTTACTCGGCGCGCAACCGTTCCGCTTCGTGCCGCATCCCGTTCTCGACCTCGCCGAACGGCAAGCGCGTCGAAATCCGCTTCCCGGATCCGACCGCCAACCCGTATCTGGCGTTTACCGCCATGATGATGGCGGGCCTCGACGGTATCGAAAACAAAATCCATCCGGGCGACGCCATGGACAAGAACCTCTACGACCTACCTGTCGAAGAGTTGGCCGAGGTTCCGACCGTTTGCGGTTCTTTGCGCGAAGCGCTTGAAGCGCTGGACGCAGATCGCGACTTCCTCAAGAAGGGCGGCGTGATGGACGACGACATGATCGACGGCTATCTCGCACTGAAGTGGGAAGATGTGTACAACTTCGAACACACCCCACATCCGGTCGAGTTCGAAATGTACTACAGCTGCTAATCAAGCTGAGTGACAGCCAAACAAACGAAGGGCCCCGCCACCGGCGGGGCCCTTCGTCGTTCAGACATTCCATTTCGCCGCCATATCGACGATACGGGACACGCTTTTCGACACATCGCACACGCCTCAGACGAGCCTATAGCCTCAACCTAAAGTCCTTTACTATTGGCGTGCCCATAACCACATCGCTAACAGCGGGCGGTTTCCCGCATGCCTTTTTACAGCGCAAGAAATACGACGTTCCGCATTGGGATTTGGGAACAAATAGGTTTGAAATAAATGGCCTTCCTATCTAGGTTTCTCATCACGGCTGGGCTTTGCTTAGGTCTACAGGTATCTCTACTTGCAACGGTTCCATCCGCATCGGCTGGCGAGACGTTGCGCGTCGGGCTCGATGCGGATATGTCCTCGGCCTCTGCCGAGTCAGGTGAAGCCATCCGGCGCGGCATGGTCGTTGCCATTGATGAGATCAACGAAGCCGGAGGTTTGCTGGGTAAGCCGTTGGAGTTGGTGGTCGCGGATCACCGCGGAAATCCCGCACGCGGTATGGACAACATTGAAAACTTCGCCGCGATGGACGGCATGGTTGCCGTTATGGGCGGACTGCACACGCCGGTCGCAATGGCAGAACTTGCAGCGATCCACCGCAACAACCTGATTTATCTCGTGCCCTGGGCGGCGGGAACCAAGGTTGTCGATAACGGCTACACGCCCAACAATGTCTTCCGCGTTTCCGTGAGAGACGCGTACGCCGGGCGCTTCCTCGCCGAAGAAGCAAAGAGGCGCGGCTTCAAAACCATCGGGCTGCTTTTGGAACAAACGGGCTGGGGGCGCTCCAATGAAGCTGCGTTTAAAACAGTGGGGAAAGAGATCGGGCTTACGATTTCGAACGTTCAATGGTTCAGTTGGGGCGTAAAAGATATTAGACTGCAAATCGAGGCTCTTCGCAACAGTGGCGCCGAAGCGATCTTGTTGGTTGCCAATGCCCGCGAAGGCGCCGTAGCCGCGCGCACCGTTGCGCAGTTGGCGCCGCAACAACGCCTACCCATCATTTCGCACTGGGGCATTACAGGCGGTCAATTCACCCAAATGGTCGGCAAGGACCTTGAAGCCATCGATCTAACATTTTTGCAAACCTACTCTTTCTTGCGCCCCCCCCGGCCGGAGCGTGCGCGCGCTTTTCTGGCGCGCTATTACGCATTGTTTCCAGGTGATCGGCATGAACCTCAAGACATTCGATCCCCTGTCGGCACGGCGCATGCTTACGACCTGATGCATTTGCTGGCGCGCGCGATATCGAAGGCCGGATCGGTCGATCCGGACAAGCTACGTTTCGCTTTGGAAAATTTAGGCTCTTATGAAGGCTTGATAAAGCTCTACAACCCGCCGTTCACGGCGACAAGCCACGACGCCTTGACCCAGGCCGACTTCTCTCTTGCCCGTTTTTTACCAAGCGGTGCAATTATTCCTGTGCAGAAATGAGCTGACCGGTGAACACGACGGATACCACATATCTGTTCCATTCAATGACCGCACGGCGGCTTTTGTTCAAGCTGTTGCCATTGGCGCTGGCGATCTTGCTCGGGATCGGCCTTATCATTGAAAAGGTCACGCGCGATCAACTTGAGGCCGACGCTCACTCCAGCATGGAAGTCCTTGCCGCCCAAAGCAATCAAGCGCTGCAAAATCGTATCGAGATTATACGAAAAGCCGCGACAGCCATCGCCGCCAACGAAATTCTCGTTAACGCCTTAATCGATATATCCTCACGCGCGAACCTCACCGCCTTTTTTGCTTCCCTGCGCATGCCCGTCAGTGGCGCGACGTCGATTACGTTGACCGATTACAAGGGCCGCGCCTTGGCCAGCACAGACATACCCCTGAAGAATTTCTCGACACAACTTTGGCTCAAAAAGGTCATGAACGGCGAAACCGTATTGGAGATTAGCCGCACTAAAATGCAATTGGTCGTCCCGGTGTTTTACAGTGGCTTGACCGAGGGTATGATGGTTGTTGAATTTCCTCAAGAAACCCTTCTCGAAATTTTCCAATTGGACCATGCGCACGAAGCCCATGCCGTCCTATACAAGGGACGGGTTCTGACCACGACAACACCCAATTTCGTCAATAACGGGGAAGTGATCCGCAGCGATAGCACCGATCGTCACAGCGATTGGATCGTTGTCCGCATCCCGCTCACCGGCCTTGATCGGTTTGAACTGATGGTCGGCCAACGCAAGGCGGAAACCTTTGCTTCCATGGACAGCATCCACTTTGCCCTTTTGACCAGCGGCATCCTGCTTGCGCTCATGACCACCCTTGCGATCGTCATCACATTGCGCACGTTTTCTCATCCTTTGTCCGCGCTGACCAAGGCGGTTGGTAAAATTCACGCCGCCGAGGACTTAAAGCGCCCCATCGCCATCACCGGGCCCGAAGAATTTCAAAACCTGGCAGAGGCTTTCAACACCATGCGCGCGCGGCTCAGCGAATCTTTGGAGGCGCAGAGCGCCGCCGAGACCGCCAACAAGGCCAAGTCCGAGTTTCTGTCGTCCATGAGCCATGAACTGCGCACGCCGCTCAATGCCATCCTCGGTTTCAGCCAGCTTCTCGAAATGGATCAGAAACATCCCCTGACCGGGCGTCAGAAAACCATGGTGCATCAAATCTCCAAGGGTGGCGGGCATCTTTTGGGCCTCATCGACGACATCTTGGATTTGGCAAGGATCGAAGCGGGCAAGATGTCCATCTCCATCGAAAGGGTCGTGCCCACCGAGATCATCGCCGATGCCTTGATCCTGATCGAAAACATGGCCGAAAAACGCAATGTCCGTGTTCTTAGGGATGGATTGATCGACTGCAAATCGTGCGAAACGCCGTGTGCCATCATGGTCGACCGGAGCCGTTTCAGTCAGGTGCTGTTGAATTTGCTCAGCAACGCCGTCAAATACAACCGCGACGGAGGCGAAGTCAGCCTGGCCTGCGCACATGCAGACAACGGGCGGATGCGGTTCACCGTGTCAGATACCGGCATGGGCATTCCTCCATCTCTTCAAGACGCCCTGTTCATGCCCTTTAACCGGCTCGGTGCGGAAGGCGGTGAGATCGAAGGTACCGGCATCGGCCTCACCATCACCAAGACGTTGACGGAAATGATGGGCGGAACCATCGACTATATAAGCCGCGAGGGCCGGGGATCGGATTTCTGGGTCGAGTTTCCGATCGCCGAGGACCCGTCGCCTCTTCCCGATCAAGGAGAGTCGCAGACCGATGACCGGATCGCACTTGACTTACCCACCCTAGCCGAGCACACGGTTTTGTATATCGAGGACAATCCTTCCAACCTGCAATTGATGGAGATGATCTTCGAACGCCTCGACAACGTCCGCATGATCAGCACGCACACCGCTGAACTGGGGTTGGAAATGGCCGAGCGCGAACATCCCGACCTGATTTTGATGGACATCAACCTGCCGGGCATGAACGGCGTCGAGGCGTTGAAAAAAATTCAAACGACGCAGACCATCCACAAAACCCCCGTTATCGCCGTGTCGGCCAACGCCATGAAAAACGACATCGAGAATGCGCTGAAAATTGGCTTCATAGCCTACATCGCCAAGCCGTTTCAGGTGGATGAAATCCTCACAACCGTCAGTTCAATCCTGGAAGCGAACTAAGCTCAAGGCCCATCCATTACCGTTGTGGGGTCCGGTCTGTACTCCAGGATGTCGCCCGGCTGGCAGTCCAGGTGACGGCAAATCGCCTCAAGCGTGGAAAAACGAACGGCGCGCGCCTTGCCCGTTTTCAAGACGGATAAATTTTGCACCGTGATGCCGATCGCCTGGGCGAGGTCCTTCAGTTTCATCTTTCTCTGGGCCAGAACGACATCGACATTGACGATTATGGGCATACATCTTCACCTTAGATCACAAGATCATCCTGCTCTTTGAGCTCCCGGCCCAATTCCATGACGTGGGCAACCAGCACAACGAACAATCCCACGGTCACGAACCCCGCTTCAAGCCCCACGCTGACATAACCTTGCGTCACGTCAAAAGCCGTTAAGACCGGGCCCGCCAAAACCGTGCGCGCCATCGACGCAATATCGATCCCCACAAGCGCCCAACCGATTTTACGAATTGCGCCGACATTTTCAGCCGTAAAGATAATCCCTTGGCGATACAAACCCAACAGCTTGTACAAAAACCAAAAGGCCAGCATATGCGCAAGCGGCTTGATCAGCCCCAATGCGATCACGGCTGCCAGAGCGCCACCGTGAATGCGGGTCGCATCCAGAAGAATGCCCGCAGGCGCCCCGACAAGTTGCGCCCATTCCCCCGTTGCCGCGTTTAGAGCCACCGCGCAAGGCGTGAGCGCGATCAAAAGCAAAACCAAAGCCTGTAGTCGTTTGCTGGTCGTCTTCAGCTTATCCATAGCCGCCTGCCTTTTCCTACACCATTCATGAACCAGACATTAATTGCCTCCACCTACTATGTCAATTTTGAACATATATTTTTTATTGTAAAACGATAATTTTTATACTATTAACATTCATGAAAATGCTCACTTTGGATATGGAGGCTAGAATGATACGCATGGTGCTAAATCTTCCAACGACCATCATGATCGCCATTTCGGCACTCGCCGCAGGCTCGCCGCAAGCCCTTGCGCGAGACACAGAGCCCCGTCCATCTTCCGAAACGAAATCGATCTCCATCGGCATCATTTCGAGTTCTGAGCGAGACCACGCATCTCTAGGTCTAGGGTTTGTCGCACGACCGGACTATGAAGGTTCCGACGATTATCAGGCGCAAATTACGCCGCTGATCGACGTAAAGTACGCCCCGCTCATCATCAAAGGAACCCGCGTGGGCATAGCCGTTCTGGAACTGAAACACCCCAAAGCCGGCCTCCACATTTTGGCCGGGCCGCTCGCGCAGTATCGCACAGGACGTGACGAGGGTGACAACAACGCCTTGCAAGGCTTGGGAAACATTGACGACAGCATCGAAGTCGGCGGGTTCATGGAAATCATTGTCGGCAACTGGGCGACGGATATCAGCGTGGGCCAAGATGTCGCGAGCGGCCATGACGGCCTGCTCGCCACGTTGGCGGCGAAATACACCACCCCGGCGCTTAACGGGATACGTTATTCGTACGGTTTATCGACGAATTGGGCTGACGGCGACTACATGCAGAATTATTTCGGCGTATCGAATGCCCAGTCTGAAACAAGTGTTTACGCCCCTTACACCGCAGACGCTGGGTTCAAGGATGCAGGCATGGAACTTGGCGCTTTCTATAATGTGTCCGCGCATTGGGGTGTTGAGGCTCACGTCGGCTATCGGCGGCTTTTCAACGATGCCGCAGACAGCCCCCTGGTCAAAGGTGCCGGTTCCGCGAACCAGTACCAAACCTTGATCGGGCTTTCCTACAATTTCTGAGGCTCAGCGGTCGTTTTTCAGTTTTTCGATAATGGGGCCCATGGCGCGAAAGCGTAGAAATGCACCGCCAAGGATGAACAACACACCTGCAAGCGCCCAATATATGGGGTGGATTTTCAATTCCATGTGCGTGAGAAAATACCCCTGAGCCGGTTCTAAAATGGTCCCCAGGACCAGATAAACGGCGGTAAACAACACCGCCAGTATGCCCAGCCTCATCATCAAGGCGTGAAGATAGTAGCTGCTCGGCTGCGTGACCCGCATGTCGTGCTCGACGCGCTCCCAAAAATCGTCGCTATCGCTCGTCAAGGCCATGAACTTGCTCCATTTGACGTTTCAGCTTTTCTCATCTTGAGATGCAATGTGTAAACAATTTGCAAATTGCAGTTGCGGCTCCAGCCATGTTTCGATTCGCACATTGAAAACACACGTTTTTTTGATGTCACATTAATGTCATGGAAAGGAATTTCATGGTACGGTTAGTGCACAGTCAAGAATGACTGAAGAACCATAGGAGGCCGCGATGAGGTACTACCTGAAGGTTCGCGAGGATACGAGCAACGAAATTGCCCACCTTGCGGACAACTTGGTTCTTCGTTTGGGTGTAGAAGATGCCCTTCGCGTCTGCCGTGACAATTCTTGGGACGGCGTGATGCAAGAAATTCAGGGCCGCCTAGACGAAGGCCTACAGCACTGAGCCACGCAACAGGGCTCGACCAAGGGCTTAGGCCCTCGGTAAGTTCGTCAGAAAGACGTTGATCTCGCATCAAGCGCGGGGCGTTAAGCTTCGATCTTCAGATAGCTGACAATATAATTTGCCACGGCCTCGACATCGTTGAGATCGAGTTGCTCGACCTGTACCCCTTCAACCTTTTCATCCGTCGCCAACGCCACCACGCTGACGTCCGTTTCACACAACAATTTCTTGCCCCGCGACGGACGATTGACTTCGATCTTGGGATAGCTATGCGCTTTGAAGCCTTCGATCAGCAAAATGTCGACCGGGGCCATCATGGCGATCAAGTTGTCAATTTCGTATTCCGGCGCATCGCGCAGTTCATGCAGCAGCGCCCAACGTTTTCGCGACGTCAACAGCACTTCTTGCGCGCCGGCTTCGCGGTGGCGATAGCTGTCCTTGCCGGGTTGATCCATGTCGAAATCGTGGTGCGTGTGCTTCATGGTCGAAACCGTATAGCCCCTGCCCGTCAGAACTGGAATCAGGTCGCTGAACAACGTGGTTTTGCCGCTGCCGCTCCAACCGACGATGCCGATGACGTGGCGCGGACCCTGCCGGGGGCTTTTGGAATACTGTGCTTCTGTCATGGGAGAGTTAGCCAGCCTGACGGTTCATAAAATTGCATCGAATTTGATGGGAACGGTAAAAAAAACAGAAACCGCCATCCCCAATTCACTGCTTGCGTTGAATGGAATATGTATGCTGTCTTCGATGGTGGCAAGAGAAGAGACGGTTTTGCCACTTGGGCCCCACGGTCGCCGACTCGCGTGTCGATGCTGATGGGAACGGAACCGATATTCAGCGGGGCGTTCGCCGTGATGGTGTTGAATGAGCCCTTGGCATGCGCCATATCTCTCGGCGGCTCCGTCATCGTCGCGGTAACCTCTATGGGCATTTGTATTGAAAGCAAAAAAACGTACCCAAAACCAACAGGCCTATAGCCTAACATATTAAAAAAATACACATTTTTTAGAATATTTTAATATGTAACCCTTATTGGTTGCACACAATCTCGTGCGTCACTATGATGTTGCCGACACGTCTTTTGGTTGTTTTCCTGTGACGAGCGAGGTCTTAAATATGGCTGATAAACCAAAACGCCCAACCCAGATGTCCGCGGCTCAACTCGGCGATGTTCTGGCCGCGCAACGCAAAAGTCTGGCGGACAAGATCGGCGCGATCCCCGAAGAAGTGCTGATCGAATTCGGCAGCGCCAATATTGCCGATTTGGGCGGCCACACGCCTGAGGGCCACTTCTCAGACTGGCCTGACACCTTCACCAACGACGGCACTTGGTACAAAACCTGGGGCAAGGCCGGTGGCGACATCGCCGCGCCCGTGACCCGCGATCAAATTCGCCCTGCGGACGTTGTCGCCGCCATGTCGGCGGTGCGCCAGGGTGTGAAAAAGACCTGATCCGCGGCTATGGATATTCCGATCACCCCCATTGAGGACCGTCTTAACGGCTTGGACACCGCAAAGCGGTTTACGTTGGTGGTCTTGCAGTCCACATCGCTGTGCAATCTCAATTGCCGATACTGCTATGTGCCGGATCGTCAGAACGCGGCGGTGATGAGTCCGGAGACCTTGGACGCCGCCTATCGTTTAACGGTGGGTTGCGAGGACCGGCTGGGCATCACCCATGAGTTTCTCTGGCATGCGGGCGAACCGCTCAGCGTCGGGTTGCCCTATATGCAAAATGCGGTGGAACGCTGCACGACCATCGCCCTGCCTGATGCCCGCTTCCGCTTCACCATGCAGACCAACGGCGTGCTGCTCACCCCCGCATGGGCGCGTTTTCTTACCGATTGGGATTTCAGCGTCGGCGTGTCCATCGACGGCCCGGCCATTTTACACAATGCCAACCGGGTCAACTGGGCCGGACGCGACAGCCTGGACCAAGCGCGGCGCGGCCTCGACAACTTGATGGATGCGGGATGCCGGGCTGGGGTATTGGCGGTGTTGACGCGGGACTCGCTCGATTACCCAGATGAGATATTCGATTACTTTCTCGAAAGCGGCGTGCCGGGGGTGGGTTTCAACATCGAAGAAATCGAAAACGAAAACACCTCGACTTCGTTCGACGACGACCGCAACGGTTCCACCCAAGACCACCAAAAACGCCTACGCGCGTTTTTCGACCGGTTATTCGTGCGCTGGTGGCCGCACCGGGAGCACATCCAAATTCGCGAATTCGTCGACATTCAGCGCTCCGCCGCCGCATTTCGCTCAGACCCCGCCTTCGCGCGCAGCCCCGATGAAGCGCGTCCTCTGGGCATCGTCACGGTCATCCGCAACGGCGACGTGACGACGTTTTCACCGGAATTCGCCGGGGCGAGCAGTGAGCGCTACAACGACTTCATCGTCGGCAACGTGCACACCTTGAAAAGCTTGAACGATGTGCTCGACACGCAAGCGTTCAAGGATTTGCACGCCGATATTTACCAAGGCCTCAACACCTGCGTCGAGACTTGCGCCTATCACCCGGTGTGCGGCAGCGCCTTTATTTCAAATCGGTTTTTCGAGCACGGCGACTTCACCCAGGCCGAAACCTTCACCTGCTTGTCGATGCGCAAAACGGTCGCGGAAGCGTTGTTCGATGGCCTGCTGGGCCTGAACTAAGCCGGGACTGCGGCTCGTTCGCGAATGGGCAGGTGGATCAGCGCAGCCGCAATGCCCAGGACGATGGCGACATTCCACGACCCGCCGTAATCGCCCATCAAGTCGAACAGATAGCCGCCGATCCACGAGCCGAAAAACGCGCCGATCTGATGGCTCATCATCACGATGCCGAACAGCGTTGCGACATAACGCGGCCCGAACAGAGTCGCCACAAGCCCGCTGGTCAACGGCACGGTGCTCAGCCACAACACGCCGAACGCTGCGGCAAATACCAATACCGAGGTTTCCGTAACCGGCACGCTGATGAACACCACGATGGTGACCGAGCGCAGCACGTAAATACCCGCCAACAGCCCCTTTTTCACATACCGCCCGCCGAGCCAACCCGCCAGCAACGTACCGCCAATGTTGAACAACCCGATCACCGACAGCGCCCACGCGCCGACACTCGGTTGCAAGCCGCAAAAGCTTAAGTAAGCTGGAAAGTGCGTGGCGATAAACGCGACGTGAAAGCCGCATACGAAGAACCCCGCATTGAGCAACCAAAAGCCCGGCGCTTTGGACGCGGCGTTCAGCGCCGCGCCCAGCGTCATGTCCATGGGCGCGGCGACGGCCTTATGCGGTGCATCGACATCGGGGCGCACCAAAACGAACGCCGCGGGGATCATCGCCACAGATACCGCCGCAACGGCGTAAAGCGATGCCGTCCAGTCGGCGCGTTCCATGACCCAGACGATAAAGGGCGGTAACATGAACTGGCCGAACGATCCCCCCGCCGCGACAATGCCCAGCGCGAAAGATCGGCGTCGCTCAGGCACAATGCGTCCCACCACCGCCAAAACCAAAGGAAAACCCGTCGCCCCGGTGCCGAACCCGATCAATGCGCCCGCACCGGCGATGTAGCCCGCAGGCGTCACCGCCAGCGCCATCACCACCAGCCCGATGCAAAACAAAACGGCACCGAAAATCAGCACCTTGAGCGAACCAATGCGATCCGCCAACGCGCCCGCAAACGGCGTAAACACCCCCCAGACAAGATTTTGCACCGCCAATCCCAAGGCGAATTCAGAGCGGCTCCACGCATTGGCCAAGGTCATCGGCTCCAGATAGAGGCCCAGGCTTTGACGCACACCCATGTTGACCGACAGGATCAATCCGCCCGCCACTGCCGCCAAGACGATAAGAGCTTGAGGAGATCTCAAAGCCATCCTCATCGCCACCACCTCAGCAACCAGCGGATCGGCAAGCCGAGCGATCCCGACCAATCGCTGGGATAGCCGTGCTGTTCGCCGATCAACGCGGCGGGCAGCGGCTCCATCGCCGGAGATTGGCGCAAGATGCGGTTCACCCGCTCTTGCGTGACGGGATGCGAACGCAACATTGAGGGCTCGCTGCCCGGCCGGTGAGGCAAAAAAAGGCCGCGCAGCAGTCCTTGTCCCTGAATTTCCAGCTTCTCCAGCGCCACCGCCAGCGCTTGGGGATCGCCGCAAATATCAACCGCGCCGTGATCGGCTTCGAACTCGCGCACCCTGGATAGCGCCATCTGCAATAAAAAGCTCATCAGCGGTGCAAGGACCAACAAGACCAGCGCACCCCAGGGAATGAAGCCGTCACCGGGTGCCGCTCCCGTGATCGCCAGGGGGATATTGAACAGAACCAAAACCAAACCGATCATGGACAGCGTGCGGGTCATGCGCGTGATCAAATCCGCCATGCCCATCACCGCCAAATCGCCGGACACGATGTGGCTGACCTCATGGGCGAGAACCCCCGCCAGTTCCCGCGCGCTCAAACCTTGCACCAATGGCCCGCTGAGCACGATGGCCGCGTCTTGCTCCGATCTGCCCGCGGAAAACCCCAGCATCATGTCTGCATCCATCAGATAGATGTCGGGCACCCGTTCCAGCCCCGCCCGGTTGGACAGCTCGTGCAAGATTCCATGGATCGCCGGGGCTTGGTCGGGACGCAACTTGACCGCGCCGATGGCCGCCAACATCCAGGTTTTCGAAGCCCCGCGACCAAACGTCAGAAAGGAAAACGCGAACACAGCCGTGATGATGAGGCCGTCGCGCCCCGCCAAGATAAAACCGATCGTCGCCAGCAACGCGGTCATCGCCGCCAGCATCACTGTCGATTGAACGAGATTGTGTAGGCTCACGGCGTTATGCCTTTTTCAAAGGTCCCTGGGTTCAAGAGCCCCTGGCCTTAACGATCAGATCGCAGATTTCGCGCACCGCGCCCTTGCCGCCCGCCTTGGAGGTGACGTAGCGCGCCGCTTGTATGACTTCGGGCACCCCGTCGGCCACCGTTAGCGGCAAGCCGATACCCTCCATCAACGGCACATCTGTGAGGTCGTCGCCCATGTGCGCGACCTCATGCAAATCGACGCCAAGCTCATCGGCGATTTCGCGCAGGTGCGAGAGCTTGTCCTCCGCGCCGATGCGCACATGCTCAATGCCCAGATGCTCGGCGCGCTTAATGGTCGACGTCGCCTTGCTCGCGGAAATGATGCACATTGCAACACCGGCCTTGATGGCGCGCTTGATGCCCAGGCCGTCCTTGACGTTGAATTTGCGAAACTGGGTGCCGTCGTCGGTGTAGTAAAGCCCGCCGTCGGTCATCACGCCATCCACATCCAAAGACAGCAATTTAATTTGGCCGAGACGCAGTTCAACGTCGCGGGTGCTTAGTTTGTCGGTCATTTATCCCTCAAATTTCATGATCCGTGACGTTAACACACTTGCATGACAAAGGAAGCGTGACACCGCATGCTCATTTATCTTATGTTCAGGTGAAATTTAAGAATAAATTCGAATAGGGCAACCCGTGACATTCGTTCAAACGAAACGCTCACCATGAGCGTGCTCTCGCTGCGCACGAAATTGATTTCGTTGGTCACCCTGATCTTGGTGGCGGGCTTCGTTGCGACCAACGTGCTGAACTACGAGGTTTCCAAGGGCGCGTTGCGCACCACCATCTTGGAAAACGAGCTGCCGCTATCGAGCAACAACGTCTACTCCTCAATCCAGGCGGACTTGCTGCGTCCCATCTTCATTTCGTCGCTGATGGCCAACGACACCTTCGTGCACGATTGGGTCTTGGAAGGTGAACTCGACCCCGGGCGCATGATGCGCTATTTGGCGCAAATTCGCGATCGATACGATACGTTCACGTCATATTTCATCTCAGCCAAAACGAACCGCTATTATCACTTTTCCGAACAGCCCCGCACCTTAAGCGAAGCCAAACCGGAAGACGGCTGGTTTTTCGCCGCGCGCGATATGAAAGACCCCTATGCCATCAACGTCGATTTCAACTATCAACAAGGGCGGACCATCACCATTTTCGTCAACTACCGCGTCATGGATGCTGAGGGCGAATTCCTTGGCGTGACCGGGGTTGGACTGGGGCTTGAATCGGTTTCGGAACTGGTCAAGCGCTATCAGGCGAATTTCCGCCGCAATGTTTACTTCGTCGATCCGAGCGGTTTGATCCGGGTCCACGCAGACCCGAACGTTGCGGGCAAAGTGAATATCCATGACCTTCCCGGCTTGGGCGAAATTGCCGGTCATGTTTTAGAGAACGATCGCGGATCGCATACTTATGCAACCGAGGGCGAGAAAATTCTGCTCACCACGCGCTATATTCCCGAACTCAAGTGGCACCTGTTTATCGAACTTCCGGAATCTCAAGCTCTGAAGGACATAAAGCGCGGCTTTATCCGCAATCTGCTGATCGGTCCGGCGGTGATTTTGATCACCATTTTGCTGATCGGCTACACCATCAACATCTTCCAGCGCCGCCTGGAGGAAATGGCCATCACCGATAAGCTGACGGGCCTGTTCAATCGCCAGCATTTCGATCTCTCCCTTGCCCAAGCGATCAAACGCTTCAAGCGCGATGGACGTCCTTTTTCCTTGTTGATGATGGACATCGACCGTTTCAAGTCCATCAACGATGATCTGGGCCATCTGGCCGGGGATGACGTCATCCGCCGCACCGCCGACATCATTTGCCACAACGCCCGCGAAAGCGATCTGGTATGCCGATGGGGGGGCGAAGAGTTCACCGTTCTGGCCAGCGATTGCACCGCCTTGGACGCCCAGCGGTTGAGCGAGGCGATCCGCAACGCCGTGCGGGCCGCGACCTACTTTCCCGACGCCCCTGACAAAACCGTCACCATCAGCGTCGGCGTTACCCAAGTGCGCCCCGACGACGAAGCCGTCCATGTGGTCGGCCGCGTCGACCGCGCCATGTACGCGGCCAAGGATAAAGGCCGCGACTGTACGCAAACGCAGTAAACATCTGGATGAAAGGTTGATCCGATGAAAGACACCTTGCAACCCGGAATCTCGTACACGCACACCTATAGGGTGCCGGGCGACAAAACCGTTCCGTCGCTGTACCCCGACGCCCCAGAATTTCAAGAAATGCCCGAAGTGTTCGCCACCGGCTTCATGGTCGGTTTTTTGGAATGGGCCTGCATCAAAGCCATCGAGCCGCATTTGGATTGGCCCCGGGAAATGACCCTCGGCACCCATATCGACGTCAGCCACGAAGCCGCGACGCCGCCGGGCCTCACCGTCACCGCCACCGTCAAGCTGGTCGAGGTTGACGGCAAACGTCTGGCGTTCGAGGTCGAAGCCCACGACGGCGTGGACACCATCAACCGCGGCAAACACGAACGCTTCATCATCGACCGCGACGCGTTCACCGCGCGCGTGAAACGCAAAAGCTCCACCGCACAGCCTTAAATCTTGGCCTAAATCTATTATTCGGGATCGTCTTGCGACGCCTTTCGAGCGGCCTCGAGCTGCGGAAAAATGTAGACCTCGCTCCAGTCTTTCAACGCCACCAGCGGTGGGACGAGACTTCGCCCCAAATCCGTCAATGAGTATTCCACCTTTGGCGGCACCTGGGCATACACCTCGCGATGGACCAATCCGTCACGCTCAAGATCGCGCAATTGGTTGGTCAACATGCGCGGCGTAACCTTGAAAAGAAGGCGCTGCAGTTCGCTGAACCGTTTGGTGCTTTCGGACAGTTGAAACAAAATTACCGCCTTCCACTTCCCGCCGATGACGTCGAACACCGCTTCGACGGGACAGTTTGCGTATTCCACGTGACGTTGTTTGCGCATACTCACCATCCCTTACTATACAAATAGATACTATATATCCTGTTTGTGCATACTTCCCAATATATCATATATCATCATAATCCCTCTATTCGCCCGCCGCACCCCGGCCCCAAGGACAGAGAGAACCTGACCATGACCACACAGCAAAACTTGAGCCCCGAACTGTATTGGCTAACGTTGACCATATTGATGTCCGCATTGCTTTGGCTTCCCGTCATTTTCAACCGTATCCGGGAAATGAAATTGTTGCCCGCAGTGCTCAATCCCGAACCCGACGAACACGCCGAAGCGCGCTGGGCCGTGCGCGCCGACAGGGCGCACAAGAACGCCGTTGAAAATCTGGTCCTGTTCGCCCCCCTGGTGTTGGTGATTGAGGCTGCGCACATGGCCACGGCGGTCACCGCGACGGCGTGTATGATTTACTTCATCGCACGGCTCGCCCATTACGTCATTTACGTTTTTGGCCTCCCCCTGCTGCGCACCGTTGCCTTCGCCATCGGTTTCGCCGTGCAAGTCTTCCTCGCCCTGACGATTTTGGGCTGGGCTTAAACGTTGCGCGTAAGGAGCAATCGGGTTAACTGGGGACATGCCGACGACGCCCTTTGTCCTGATTGATGACGCCCGCTCGCCCTCCGCAAAGGGGGGCGGCGCGCTGCGGTTCGCCAATCCATCTAAGGTACTGACCTGCGAACGCGCCGAGGATGCACCCGCCGTGTTGGCGCAAATCGAGCGGGCCTTGGTGGACGGTCACCACGTCGCCGGTTATCTGGCGTATGAACTGGGCTACATTCTGGAACCCAAGCTCGCCCCACTGCTGCCAAATCCGCTTGAGGGACCGCTGATCTGGATGGGTGTGTTCGACGCCCCCCAAACCGTACCGAGCGAAACCTTCGAAACGTGGGCGCAAGAGCCTCACAGCGTCGGTCCCATGCGTTCGGCGTTGGCGCGCGACGATTACATCGCCCAAGTGGAACGTATCCGCGAGCATATCCGTGATGGCGACGTTTATCAGATCAACCATACCTTTAAGCAACGTTTCGATTTTTCCGGTAGTCCCCTGTCGCTTTATGCCCACCTGCGCCAAAAGCAGCGCGCCCAATACGGCGCATTGATCGCCACGGGAGAACGTCACATCCTGTCGCTGTCGCCGGAATTGTTCGTCGAAACGCACGGGAGCCGAGCGCGCACGCGGCCCATGAAAGGCACCGTCGCGCGCGCCGCCAATCCGCAACAGGACGAAGCGCGCAAACACTGGCTTTGCCACGATGAAAAATCCAAGGCCGAAAATCTGATGATCGTCGATCTGTTGCGCAACGACCTGGGCCGCATCGCATCGGTCGGTTCCGTTAACGTTACGGATCTGTTCAGCGTCGAAACCTATCCGACCTTGCACCAGATGACGTCCGGGATCGAGGCTAAGATGCGCCCGGGGACAACGTTCACGGACGTGATCAACGCCCTGTTCCCTTGCGGTTCCGTCACCGGCGCACCCAAAGTCAAGGCCATGGAGATCATCCGAGACCTGGAAGCTGAACCGCGTGGCGTCTACACCGGAGCCGTCGGCTATGCGGGGCCGCATAAGATGCGCTTCAACGTCGCCATTCGCACCCTCAGCCTCACCGCCAGCCCCAGTTCCAGCCCCAGTTCCAGTTCCACTCAGGGCGAAATGGGCATCGGCAGCGGCATCGTCTACGATTCCGACCCAGCCCGGGAGTGGGACGAATGTCACCTCAAGGCCCGTTTCCTCACCGCGCCGCATGAACCGTTCGCGCTTTTGGAAACCCTGTTGTGGGAGCCTGAGGGCGGGTTTTCATTATTGGAACGCCACATGAGCCGTTTGCTCGCCAGTGCGCGATACTTCTGCATTCCCCTGGACGAAACAGCCGTGCGCAAAGCCTTGGCGCACGCAATCTGTGAAGATTGCAAAACCGCACAGCGGGCGCGCTTGCTCATCCACACCGACGGCGCGCCGACGGTCGAAGTCTCCTCTCTGGAACGGCTCGGTGAAGGCGCGCAGATATGCTTCGTCCTGTCCGACCGGCACATCGATCGCAACGATCCGTTCGTCTACCACAAGACCACAAACCGGGCGTTTTACGACGACGAACGCGCACGCCAGCAAGGGCGCACGGGGTGCGATGAAGTGGTGTTCTTGAACGAGGACGGTGAGTTCACCGAAGGCTCCTTCACCAACCTGTTTATCGAGCACGACGGCCTGCTCTTGACGCCGCCGCTGTCGTGCGGACTGTTGGCAGGCACTTTACGCCAGGACCTGATCGACACCGGCCACGCCGTCGAGGCGGTTTTGAAGCGCGACGACGTGGTCCGCGCCAAACAAATTTTTCTTGGAAATTCAGTGCGCGGGCTGATCCCCGCCCGGTTCCTGTGACGCCCGACACAGCCTCTTTCCCGTCGCTCCTGTATCTTTAAAAAAACAAAGACGAAAACGATTCGACAGGCTCAGCAGGAACCGGATCATGGCGCACAGCGACAACAATTCTCGAAATTACACCATCCCGGATTACGATTTCGGCGACGATGTGCTTTACAAACAGGAAAAACCGAAGCCCAAACGGCGCAACCGCGACAACGACATCGCCGCGCTGTTCGCCATGTGCGTTTTTACATTCCTGGTCCTGGGCACGTTCGTGATGATCAAAATCACACCGGGCATGGAATTTAAACTCGGGGCGTTTTTTTCCAAGATCGGCGCGACCCCCAACCCAGCCTATCAGTTGGGCAACGTGAAGCTCGGCACCACCATGGACGTCTTGCGCACCAGTCAGCCCGGCGCGCAAAAGGCCATGACGTCCAATGGCTCAATCTTGCTGTCGTTCAGCGAAAAAGACGCCAAGTACATGGTGTGGTACGGCGAAGACGGCCCTTATCACATCGCCTATAAGGCGCGCCAAAACCGCACCATCGAGGGCATAAGCGAAGACGATTACATCGGCACCATCGCCAAACGCTACGGCGCGCCGTCGGTGTCCACCTGCACACGGCGCATCACCGACGGTCTACGCGATTGCCGCTTCAGTTGGTGGATGCCCGAAGAAGTCCGCTTGGACCTGATCAGCCGCCAAGACACCTCGGCCGCCACGCCACGCCTAGACGTCACCATGATCGCCACCGACACCCGTCTGGAAGGCCGCATTCAACGCGACCAACTGACGACAACGGTGCAAGCGCCGAACTGATCTCCCTTCTCGCCACCTTTCATTCCTCGTGAAGCGCTCCGCACCCGCAGAGCTCTTTTTTTTGGTTCATACCCCATATCGAAAATCGATACATTTTTATCCAAATTTTCAGCAGATTACAGACATCTTAAATGCAAAAAAACCTTTCGATAACAAATTGTTAACCAGTTACAATGGGAACCAATGGGAGATCGCAAAATCCTCCCTCAAACCAAAAAAACCCGAGGTTAGCTATGGACGACCGTCGTGTCATGAACGCCCAGACCCTCAACAGACGCCGTGTGCCGTCTGAGCGTATGAGCACGCTCGCCAAACTGCCCAACCTGTTTGCGGGGCTCGCATTGCTCATGCTCATGATGGTCGGCGGCTATTGGCATATCGTCGGCTCGCCCTTTCAATTTGCGATGAAACCGCGAACCATGGCGACACTGGGTCATGACCAATCCCCCGACAGCGACCGCTTCGTCAACAAGCACTTCAACATGAGCGGCGTGCGCCTTGGCATGACGCCTATTATGGTGCGCAATCTTCATCCATCCGCGAAAACGACCGAAAGCCGCGATGGAGAGCCCGTTCTCACCCTATCCACACGTCGCGGCATGATGGTGGCGTGGTTGCAAAAAAACAATGAATACATCTTGGTGAACGGCATCCAGCACGCCGTCAAGCCCGAACGCATCTACCGCCTGCGTTTGGACGAAGCCTATGCCGACCTCAGCGAGCAAGACCTGATCAACCATTATGGTCGCATTTACGGGCGTCCTCTCGAAGCGACCTGCAACCGCAACCAGTTGGGCGACACGCCCCGCTGTACATATCGTTGGTGGGGTGGCGACGGCATCGAACTGATCGCCATCATGAAACGTAAAACCGACGCCAACGGGCAAAAGTATGTGCTGCTCACGACCATTGCGACCAACACGCTTAAAACGTCGAAACTGGCCGTCGCACCCTTTCGCAACGCGGTCGGCTGAAGGCTTCACCTCTTTTGTTCCCCCATGACAGATGAAATGCGACCTGTTAGGTATCGAAGGTTCTGATTCCCAATCACGGAGCCTCACATGACCTCCCCATCGAGCAAGCCGCACTTCCACTGGGACGACCCGCTGTTGCTGGACGAGCAACTGACGCAAGAAGAGCGTCTGGTACGCGACACCGCGCGCGACTACGCCCAAGACAAATTGATGCCGCGCATCGTCGCAGCCAACAGGGGCGAAATCTTTCACGGCGAAATCATGCTGGAAATGGGGGAATTGGGTCTACTGGGGGCCACTTTACCCGAAGAGTATGGCTGTGCGGGCGTTTCACACGTCGCCTACGGTTTGGTTGCACGCGAAATCGAACGCGTCGACAGCGGCTACCGCTCCGCAATGAGCGTTCAGTCTTCGTTGGTCATGCACCCGATTTACGCTTACGCCAGCGAAGCGCAGAAACAAAAATATCTGCCCAAGTTGGCCAGCGGAGAGATGGTCGGCTGCTTCGGCCTCACCGAACCGGATGCCGGTTCCGACCCGTCGTCCATGCGCACGCGCGCCGAAAAAGTCGACGGCGGCTATGTGCTGACGGGCGCGAAGATGTGGATCACCAATTCTCCCATCGCCGATCTTCTCATCGTGTGGGCGAAGCTCGACGGCGATATCCGCGGTTTCATCGTCGAACGAGGGGCGGAGGGGCTCAGCACGCCGAAAATCGAAGGTAAATTCTCGCTGCGCGCCTCGATCACCGGCGAAATTGTCATGGACCGCGTGTTCGTGCCCGAAGAGAACCTGTTCGCCGACATCAAGGGCCTCAAAGGCCCGTTCGGCTGCCTCAACAAGGCGCGTTTCGGCATTTCGTGGGGCGCCTTGGGCGCGGCCGAGTTTTGCTGGCTGGCGGCGCGTCAATACACGCTGGATCGTCACCAATTCGGACGACCTTTGGCGGCGACGCAGTTGGTGCAGAAAAAACTTGCCGACATGCAGACCGAAATCGCCTTGGGTCTTCAGGCGTGTCTACGTCTGGGCCGTCTTTTGGACGAGGGCAAGGGCGCGCCGGAAGCGATCTCCATGCTCAAGCGCAACTCGTGCGGCAAGGCGCTGGACATCGCGCGCATGTCGCGCGACATGCACGGCGGCAACGGCATCGCCGACGAATTTCACGTCATCCGCCACGTTATGAACCTGGAGGCCGTCAACACTTATGAAGGCACCCATGACGTCCATGCGCTGATTTTGGGCCGGGCGCAAACAGGCCTGCAGGCGTTCAGCGCCTGACGCTTGGCATTCGAAACCCATTTATTTTGCCCCATTTATTTTGCCCCCTTTATTTTACCCCGGGCACATACTTTGGTATGCGGCATAATACTTAAGACAGGCTGACACAACCTTTCGTGCAGTTGAGCGCGATATATTTTCGCGCAAAGATAATCACACCAATAATATGAGCGCCACCAAGGAGCCACGATATGCCCATCGCCCCGAATCCAGCCTCCGGTCCGGCCTCTCAAGCCAAACCCGCTGAAACCTTCGGGCCATCAGCATCTAGAAAAATTTTCACCTTGTCCTTGGACACGGCCACGGTGCCCTTGGTGGTGACGCGCGACGCCCTACGGGACTTTGAATTGCAGGGGTTGGAGACGATGGATGAGTACCTGATGCAGCTCACCGAACATCTCACCCCCGCCAATGCGCCGCATCTGCGCCCCGGTCCGCTTGATCTGGTGGCGCAAATGGTGCTCGACAGCGCCAACACCGGCAATATGCGCAAATTGATGCTGTGCGTTTTGTGGTTGGGACACCATTACCCATCCGTAAGCGGATTGGTTGGCGCTGATGCAACCTACACCTTCATCACTGACGACCTTCACACCGAAAACACAGCGGTTAAGGCCTGAACGCCCTGAGAACGCCCTGAGAACGCCCTGACGTCACGTACTCTCCTCACGACCCCTAGGGGCCACCAGGGGCGCCACGCCAGAGAGACGAGGACCTTCGGGTCCTCGTTTTCTGTTTCAAAAGCTTTCATCGCCTTGCGCGCACCCCCTTTCCCAACCATATCAAGGCCGTTAAGATAGCCACCCTTGTGATTCCCCTGATAGAGATGGCGGGTTTTCCCGACCGAAACCCGGACAGAACCATGACCGAAACCGCATCCCTGCCCGAAGCCACGGCGAAGACCTTAGCCGACATCGACCCGCACCTCGATTTAGAGACCGAGATCGCGCGTTTGCGCCGTGAAAAAAACGCGGTGATCTTGGCGCATTATTACCAAGAAGGCGAAATCCAGGACTTGGCGGACTTCGTCGGCGACAGCCTGGATCTATCGCGCAAGGCCGCGGCGACCGACGCCGATATGATCGTCTTTTCCGGCGTGCGCTTCATGGCCGAGGTGGCGAAAATTCTCAGCCCGCAAAAAACCGTCGTGATCCCCGACGCCGACGCGGGCTGCTCGCTTGAAGACAGTTGCCAGGCCGACGCGTTCAAGGCGTGGCGCGACGCGCATCCGGGTCACATCTCGCTCACTTACATCAATTGCTCGGCGGAAGTGAAGGCGCTTTCGGACGTCATCGTCACCTCGTCGAGCGCGGAGCACATCATCAACAACCTGCCCAAGGACCAACCGATCCTGTTCGCCCCGGACCGCCACCTTGGCGCGTACCTACAACGCAAAACCGGGCGGGAGATGGTTTTGTGGCCGGGCACGTGCATCGTTCACGAACAATTCTCGGCGCGCGAAATCACGCGCTTGAAAAGCCAACACCCCGGCGCGCTGGTTGCCGCCCACCCCGAATGCCCCGAAGGCATCGTCGAGGTTTCCGACCACGTCGGCTCGACCAGTCAGATTTTGAGCTTTGTGCACGACAATCCGGCCACCGAATTCATCGTCGCCACCGAACAGCACATCATTCACCAGATGCAAAAGGCCTCGCCGGACAAGATTTTCCACGCCGCCCCTGGCGCCGACGGCGGCTGCAGCTGTTCGAGCTGCCCTTATATGGCGCTCAACACCTTGGAAAAATTGTACCTGTGCATGGTCAACGAAGCCCCGGCGATCACCATGTCCGAAGAGCTGCGTTTGCGTGCTTTGAAGCCGTTGGAGCGCATGCTTGAGCTTGCCCCCACCGCCTCACCATCCAAAAGCGCCGCCTGATCATGGCCCCTGGAATTCCTGACGGCGTCAGCGCCGCTGTCGTCGAGCGTTTGATCCGCGATGCCCTGGCCGAAGACCTCGGCACCGGGGGCGATATCACGTCCAATTCCACCATTCCCGCAGACATGCGCTTTCAAGGCGTCATGGCCGCGCGTCACGATATGGTTATCGCAGGGCTGGGGCTGGCAGGCTTGGTGTTCAAAACCGTCGACGATACCATCGACTGGCAAAGCGACGCGCAAGACGGCGATACGATGAAAGCTGGCGACGTTCTGGCCCACGTGTCCGGGCCGGGCCGCGCCTTACTGACGGCGGAACGCACCGCGTTGAACCTGTTGCAGCACTTGAGCGGCATCGCCACCCTGGCGAAAACCTACGTGGACGCGGTCGCGGGCACCGGCGCGACCATTTTGGATACCCGCAAGACCCTGCCTGGTTACCGCGAACTGGCGAAATACGCCGCGCGCATGGGCGGGGCGACCAACCACCGTATGCGCCTGGACGACGCGGTGCTGATCAAGGACAACCACATCGCGGTCGCGGGTTCCATCACCGCCGCCATCCAAGGTGCAAAAGATGCTGGGCAGAGCCCCATCGAGGTTGAGTGCGATACACTGGATCAAGTGCGCGAAGCCCTCAGCATCGGCGTGAACGCCGTCTTGCTCGACAATATGAGCAACGATCAACTACGTGAATGCGTCGCCACCATCGGCGATCAGGCGCGCACCGAAGCCTCCGGCGGCGTGACCCTGCAAACCGTGCGCGCCATCGCAGAAACCGGGGTCGACAGCATCTCCATCGGCCGCATCACCCAATCCGCCCCGGCGGTCGATATTGGTCTGGACTGGGCTACAGACTAGCCTCTGACCGCTTATCGTCTTATAACCTAGTCCAATTCCATTATGGGGTAGCGTACTTGAGTTCTGAAAATCAATTCGACGTGCTGGTTATCGGCAGCGGGGCTTCGGGGTTGAATTTGGCCTTGGAGCTGGCGGCGTTCGCGCGCGTTGCGGTGATCACCAAGTCCGAGCTGCACGAAAGCAACACCTATTACGCCCAAGGCGGCATCGCCGCGGTGTTGGATGAGCACGACAGCGTGCAATCGCACATCGCCGACACGTTGGACGCAGGCGCGGGGCTGTGCGACGAGGACGTGGTGCGCTTCATCGTCGAACATGGCCGCGCCTCGATTGAAAAATTGGCGGGATACGGCGTTGAGTTCACCACCCGGACCGACGAGAACGGCAGCCCGGAATACCACCTGACCCGCGAAGGCGGCCACAGCCACCGCCGTGTGGTGCATGCCGCCGACGCCACCGGACAGGCTATTGAGACGACCCTGGAAGACCGCGCCCGCGAAGCCCAAAACATAACCGTGTTCGAACACCACAACGCCGTCGATCTGTGGTGCGACCGCGATGAGCAAGGCCGCTCCAAGCGCGTCACCGGACTGCATGCGCTCAACACCCAAACGGGCGAGGTACACGCCTTTTCAGCACCGTTCGTGGTGCTGGCGACCGGCGGGGTCAGCAAGGTGTATCTCTATACCTCCAACCCCGACATCTGCACCGGCGACGGTATCGCCATGGCGTGGCGCGCGGGGTGCCGGGTGGCGAACATGGAATTCACCCAATTCCACCCGACCTGCCTTTACCACCCTCATGCCAAGTCGTTCTTGGTGTCCGAAGCGGTGCGTGGCGAAGGCGGATTGTTGCGCCGCCCCGACGGCACCCGCTTCATGGACTATTTCGACCCGCGCGGTGAATTGGCCCCGCGCGACATCGTGGCGCGCGCCATCGACCATGAAATGAAACGTCTCGGCGCGGACTGCATGTATCTGGACATCAGCCACAAGGGCAAGGACTTCATCAAAAAGCACTTCCCGATGATTTACGCCAACACCAAGCGCTTTGGCTTCGACATGAGCAAGGAACCCTTGCCGGTGGTGCCTGCCGCGCACTATACCTGCGGCGGGGTGATGGTCGACAAACGTGGCCGCACCGATGTGAAGGGCCTGTACGCCATCGGCGAAGTGACCTACACCGGGCTGCACGGCGCGAACCGTATGGCCAGCAACTCCTTGCTGGAATGTTTGGTGTATTCCACCGCCGCTGCCGATGATATCCGCGCGCACTTGAACGAAGCCAAGCTCAAGGCCAAATCCCGGCCTCCGCTAACGCCCCCCCAAACCCCACCGTGGGATGAAAGCAACGTCACCGGCTCCGACGAACAAGTGGTGATTTCGCACAACTGGGAAGAGCTGCGCCGTTTCATGTGGGACTATGTGGGCATCGTGCGCACCGACAAACGTTTGGCGCGCGCGCGCACCCGTATCGACATGCTGCAGGCGGAAATCGTCGAATATTACGGCAACACCCACGTCACCAGCGACTTGCTGGAACTGCGCAACTTGGCGGTATGCGCGCAATTGATCATTCAGGCCGCGCAAGCGCGCAAGGAAAGCCGGGGGCTGCACTTCACTTTGGACTATCCCAACCTGGACGACGCAAAGCCGCCTACTCCGACCATGTTGGTGCCCAGGCGCTATCCGGACGACATAGGTACCGAGATATGAAAGGTCCCCTGTCCGACAAGACGGCCTTGGTGACGGGCGCTGCGGGCGGTATCGGCTTGATGGCCGCGCGCGCCCTGGCGCAGACCGGGTGCGGATTGCATCTGGTGGGCCAAAAATTCATGCCCATCGAGCAAGCCGCCAGCGACGTTCGCAGCGACTATGGCGTCCCCGCCGAAGCACACACCGGAAATCCCGCCGTTGCCGTCGATGCCGAGGCCATCGCCATGGCGTGCGCGGACGCGGAGATTTTCATCAACTGCACCGGCAACCTGCCGCGCGGAACGCTTGAAGACATCGAAGACGACCGCTGGCGCAAAAGTTGGGAAGCGGCGGTGTTCGCACCGCTCAACATGGTGCGCGAAATGATCGGTCATATGAGCGACGAAGGCCGCGGACTGATCGTGCTGCTCATCGACACGCCCACCCAAGCAGACGCGAACGACATCTGCGCCAGCGCCTCTGGCGCGGTGTTGAAAACCCTTGTGGAAGCTTTAAGCCGAGACTTGGCCCAAGGCGTGCGCATCCTGGGGCTTTGCACCGATCGCAATATCGACGCGAACGTTTTGTCGGAAGCGATCACCCGCCTCGCCCTAGAGCCGGAACGTTTCACCACCGGATCGCTGATCGGCACCGACGACGTCATCACCAGCAACGAAGACACTCCATGAGCACCTATCCAGAACCGAAATCCTTCCCCCCCGGCGCGACTTTTACCGACGGCGTGTGGACCCAAGCGCTGACGGACCGCGCCGCAACCGAAAACCGCCCTGCCCTGTTTTTGGACCGCGACGGCGTGGTGGTTGAGGAAGCGCATTATCTGCACAAGGTCGAAGACGTATCTTTGACACCCAACGCCGCCCAAACCGTCAAAGCCGCCAATGAGCGCAACATTCCCGTGATCTTGGTCACCAATCAGGCCGGTGTCGGCTATGGCTATTTCGGCTGGGACGATTTTGTCGCCGTGCAAGAGCGCATCTTGAGCGATTTGGCTCAAGGTGGCGCACATGTGGACGGCGTGTTCGCATGTCCATTTCACGCCAAAGCCCAGGGCGTGTACGTGCACGAAGATCACCCCGCGCGCAAACCAAATCCCGGCATGCTTTTGCTGGCCCACGCATGGCTGGGAATCGATCTGAGACAATCGTGGATCGTCGGGGATCGTTCGCTCGACGTGCTGGCGGGCAAAAACGCGGGCTTAAGCGGTGCGGTTCACGTGCTGACCGGGCACGGCACCAAAGAAGGCGAGCGTGACGCAGCGTTGGCGGTCGCGGACGATGGCTTCACCGTTGCCCCCGCCGCCAACTTAGGCGAGGCGCGCACGCTCATTCCCTTTTTGAGTTAGGCCGTGAACTCATAAACAGGGTCGAAATGGCGGTAAAACGGCAAAAATATGCAAGGAAAAGCGCGCAGGATGGGCTTTTGGCCCATTCAAGCGTTTTGACGCCGCAGATTGCAGCCGTTTTATCGTCCTGCGGATATGATCGATTTGCCCGTCTGCGGCGTTGCAAGCCCTTGAAAACCATACGGTTTCCTGCGGTCTTGCGCCTTGCATACGAACAAATCGATTCATACCATTGCGATCCTGTTTATGAGTTCACGGCCTAATTTCCATTGTTGGCTCAATCGGCCTTCACCACCTGATTGCGTCCGCCGTGTTTGGCGGTGTACAGCGCCTTGTCCGCCGCATCGGACAACAGCGTGGCCGTACCATGGTCGGCAAACGCCGCAACGCCGCAGCTGATGGTGACGTTGAATTTTGTACCGTTGTTGTGAAAGACGATCTGGGAAAAAGCCTCGCGGATTTGTTCGAACACCCGCGCCGCCTCTTCGAGACCGCTTTCCGGCAAGATCGCCGCGAACTCCTCACCGCCCATGCGCCCTATAATGTCCGCACTGCGCAAGCGTTGGCGCAGCAACCGCGCCAGGGACTTGATCACCCGGTCGCCGACCGCATGGCCGTAACTGTCGTTGACGCTTTTAAAATGATCAATGTCGAGCGACACCAGCGCCAACTCGCCGCCGCTGCGCTGGACACGGGCGATTTCGTTGTCGAGCAACTGCTTGGTGGTGGTGTGATTGAACAGGCCCGTCATACCGTCGCGGACCATGAAGGAGCGCAGTTCGCGAAACCGGGCAACGCGAATGCGAACCGACGAGATCAAGTGCGACGCATGGATGGGTTTGGTCAAAAAATCATCGCCGCCCATTTCCATCGCCGACAGTTGTTTGCTTTTGTCTGCTTCGCCCGACAAGAATACGATCGGAATGCCGGCATATTCTTCGCGTTGACGGATCACGGCGGCAATTTCCTGGCCGTCACACCCCGGCATATAGAGATCCAACAAAATCAACTCGGGGGAAAAATCATCCAGGACCTCAAAGATGTTCATGGCGTCGGTCGTGATCCGGGTTTCCATGCCCGCGCCCTGGAGCACAAGTTCGGTATGACTGGCGAGACTTTCATCGTCATCGACGACCAAAACGCGATATGGTTCGTCTTCACGGCGTTGGGTGACGCGATCCAGTTCATCGACCAAGTCCGCCATATCAACAGGCTTCACCATATAGGCCTTCACGCCGACCCGCACGGCGCCCAGCCTTGTGACGAATGAATCAAGCTCGGTGTGAACGACGACAGGTAGGTCGCGGTGAGCGACGTTTTTGCGCAATTCCGCCAGCACCTTAAGGGCCACCTCTTCATCGCCGTCGAACTTAAGGCCGGTTACGATCACATCGACAGCGCCGTTGTCGTTCAAATCATCAAGCAGTTTCGCGGGATGGTCGATAATCCGCGCATCGAAGCCGAAATGGTCCATCTCCAATAGAATTTGCATCGCCGTGGGGCCATCGTATTCCATGATGAAGAGTATTTTTTGGCGGAAACTGTCATGCATCTGCGGAACGAGCGGACGCTCCCCTTCCACATCTGCCCCGGTTACGCCCTCCTCTTGATCGGTGGCGGCTTCGCGCAATCGCCCGCACAATGCTCCCAATCGCGAGGCCAGCCCCGGATCATCCTTCGCGCCATTTTCAATCGCCAATACGCACACCTGCTCCAATTCGCGCGCACATGATGTGACTTCGGGAAAGCCGAACGTCGCACCGGAGCCCGCAAGTTTATGCGCCGCATTGCGGATTTGTTTGAGAGCGTCACCGCGTACGGCTGCTTCATCTGCGTTCAAGTCTTGTCGATGAGCCTCTAATTCATCGACACGTGCACCGAAGTTCTGTGCGTACTGCGCCCGCAGTAGAGCAAGCTTTTGCGCCATGTCTGGTTCTTCATTCGCCATGATGGTCGTTCCAGATTTGCAGGATGCGGGTGGCGAGGGTCATGGGATCGAAAGGCTTGGCAATCACATCGAGCGCACCGAGCTTCTTGTATCGCTCCACATCGGACGGCATGACCTTGGCGGTCATGAACACCACGGGTGTGGCCTGTAGCTGTTCAATGGCGCGAAGACGGGAGAACGTCTCCGGCCCGTCCATTTGCGGCATCATGACATCGAGCAAAATCATGTCCGGTTCGAAGTCAGGCGCTTTTTCAATGGCTTCCTGGCCGGAACTGCACACTGCAAGCGTATAGCCCCCGACCGTTTCCAAAGCCATTTGCGCCACGACTTGAATATCGAGGTCGTCTTCGACATAGAGAATTTTACTGAGCACAGCTTCACTCATACGTATTTTCCACATCTCGGTATTTTGCCGGTAAGCCCACTCAAACGTCCAATACACACCATCGTTAACCGTGTCCCCACCGTATTCAACGACACTAACAGGAATTTTTCCCGTTTGTCCAAAAGCGAAGAGTCCATCTCCCCTTAGCCGCGATGGAACCACCCTCAAATGGAACCACCCTCAACATGATCGTATTCAGTACAATAGGTTGTGCGAGCGCCTTCTTGCGTCAAGCAGGCAATTTTCACAGCCATTTTTTCGAAAATGAATCCGGAAAGACAAAGCCCAAGCCCGCAACCGCAAGACCAAGTGCGATTGCGCAGCGTCACGCGCCGCCATATCGTATGTAGTCGGCCCAGGTCCGCTCAATTTTACGCAGGCACTCACCGGCCTGAATCATATCGTCGGCGCCAAGCCCCGCTTTTTCCACCGCTTCGGCGTTGGCGTCCTCCAACTCGTGAACGCGCTGAACCACCTCCAGAGCCTTGGGCGTCAGGCGCACCGTGACCGAGCGCCGGTCATGCTGCGAGCGTTCCTGTTCCAAATAGCCCATGTCGGTCAGCTTTTTGATGTTGTAGGACACGTTGGAGCCCTGATAATAGCCGCGCTCGATCAGATCGCGGATGGCGATTTCCTCTTGCCCGATGTTCGAAAGCAACAAAGCTTGCACTGCGTTCAATTCCTTCACCCCCATGCGCCCCAGCTCGGCGCGCAGCACATCGAGAAAACGCCGGTGCAGGCGTTCGATCAGACGGGTCAATTCCAGATAGTCTTTTTTCACGTTAAAAGCGCCCCTTCGGTTCGATAGTGGTCAATTAAGTCGTTCGGCGTGGCGGGGCCCTTCCCTGCTGATTGTTCAGCGTTGCGCACAAGTTTATAGGCCCCACCCCAAGGCGCAACCAAATCCGGCTTCAAGTGGCGAACATTTTCGGCCATGCTGCGATGATGAACAGATCGAGTCCCACCCCCATTTATTCCACAACCGTGACCCGCCTTGTATTGGGGGGCGCGGGGTTTTTCGCTCTGGCGATCATCGCGCTGCGCGTTTACGTCGGCAGCGACGTCCATCCCTTGGCGGGGGAATGGTTCGTCGGACCGGACGCCTATATGCGCATGGTGCGCGTTTGGGAGTGGTGGCAAGGTGGATCTTGGTACCAGAGCGTATCCGCGCGCTCCAACTGGCCCGACGGCGAAATTCTGCATTGGACCCGCCCGCTTGACGTCACGTTGCTGGCGCTCGCCAGTCCATTGTGGCCGTTCGTCGGCCTGCACAAGGCGCTGTTTATCGCGGGCGTGATCGTCAGTCCGGTGATGGCCGCGCTGTCCATGTGGGTGTTGGTGCGTGGAACGCGCGACCTTCTCGATCTGCGCGGACAAGCCATGCTGATGGTGTTGTTTGCCTTCCAGCCCATCACGCGGGCCTATTTCCTGGCCGCGCGCCCGGACCATCACGGCATGATTTTGCTGGCTTTTTGCACGGTGTTGGCGCTTTTGTTGCGTTACGCCCACGATCCCGAAGCGCGCCGCAGCGCGCCGACGTGGGCCGGGGCGGCGGCGGCGTTCGGCCTGTGGGTAAGCGTCGAATCGCTGACCACCGAACTGTTCGCCCTGGCCGCGTTGGGCTTGCCGTGGATTGTCACCGGCGATCAACGCTGGCTTTTGGGCTTGAGACGCTTCGCCCTGACGGGCGCACTGGTTTTGGCGCTGATGATGGGCGTCGAACGCCCGCCCGGCGAATGGCTCAGCGCCGAAGAATACGACCGCCTGAGCACCGTGCAGGCGGTTCTGATGGCCTTGATCGCACTGGGCATCGAATTTATGTGGCGCACCCGTGTGCGCGCGGGCCTCACCATAAACGCACGTCTTGGCACCGCCGCCGTGGCGGGGATCGGTGCGAGCGCGCTGATGGCGCTGTTGTTCCCGGACTTTTTCAAAGGCCCGTTCGGCGCGGCCATGGACCCGCGCTTGGACGCGATGTGGCTGGGCAAAATCCAAGAACTCCAGCCGCTCATTTCCGCCGATTGGCAGTCTGGCGTGGGCGCGGCGCAGGTGCTCGGTCCCGCCCTGTGGCTGGGCGTTTGGGCGGGACTGCGCCATCGCCAACGCCGGACCGGCGCACCGTTTGATGAAACCATGCTGGTATTGCTGTTGGCGGGCCTGCTGTATCTGCCGTTGAGTATGTTCCAATTGCGTTGGGGCGCGTACTTCGGCGTCACCGTCAGCGTGGCGTGGGCGGCCCTGTTTCAACGGCTCTTGGACTGGCGCGGCGGGCCGGTCATCGGCCCCGCACCCGGCACGCCCATTTTGCGCGTCCCTGCGGTGTTGGGATTGGTGACGCTGCACCTGTTCGCCAGTGCCGCGCTCTCCGTCCTTGCGCCGGACGCATCTGCAAAAGACCAGGCCAAGGTCTGCCAATGGCGCGACCTCGCGCCATTGTTGCGATCCGAAGCCTTTGGCGGTGGCGCGCCTCGGGTGATTCTCAGCCACATCCATCAAGGGCCTGAGATTCTTTACCGCACCCCGCACCGGGTGATCGGTACGCCTTATCACCGCAACACCAACGGCATTCTCGACGTCTATACCGCGCTGACCACAACCGACGCGGCCACCGCCCGCGAAATCATGACGCGTCGGCATGTTGATTTCGTGATTCTGTGCGCCGATTCGGCCGAAGAAAGACATGTTTTGAAGGTCCAGGGCGATACGATGGTGCGCAAACTCGTTACCGACACCGCACCATCGTGGCTGACAAAGGTCCCCCTGCCGAACGGCCTGGAGGCGTATTTTCGCATTTATCGCTTTGGGTCATAGCGCAGACTAAGCGTCCAAACACACCGCGAACGGCTCACACGCGCCTCAAAGCCGACTTGATGGTTTTAGTGGCCATCACCGAAAGAATCACCGCGCCGAGCGCCGCAATGTATGGGTCGCCGTAGGGCAGTGGCGCAAACAGTTTCGCCCACGTTGCCCAGATGATCATAAAAGTGCTCATGACATGACCTCTTGTGAAATCGAAAGCCCCGTCTGGCGCCGGTTCCGTTTCGATTGAGATCAAGTTTAACGCCCGCAATTTCCTTTTTCAGTGATAGATATCACATAATTTATACATAATCTTATACATTAAACATAAGTTATAATAAATTGTTATTGTGTAGATTTTAAATTCCTCTAACCTTGTTGAGAAGTTCTTCAAGGGTCATGTCGACCTCGACGACGCCTTGCAGCGACATCTCAATCTGGTCGCCCTCCAGCACCCAACTGTCGGCTTTCAAGCGTGCGATGGTGTTTTCACAAAACGACCGATAATTGCCCAGCGCGCGGCGATCCCCCACCTCATGGGCCAGGATGTCCAAAGCCAGTTGATAAGGGCCGCTGCCGACATAGCCCCACTCATAGCCGTCGCTGGACAGCGCGCGCAAATCCAAGCGCGGCTGTAACGGCACGCCGTCAACAGTGACGTCGATCACTTCTGCAGTGCGCATTCCTTTGTATGTTGACACGTTTTCACGCTCCACCCCAATACGGATCAGATATGACTTTAACATCAAATTTACGATGCATTGGGATCATAGAGCTCTGTCCAAACGTTGTCTTAAAAATGGTTTGCCCAGGACAATGCCCAGGACAATGCACTGAAGTTGCGGTTGTGTGGCGGTTCGCGGTGTTATACTCTGAAAGAAAAAGAACTTTTGGCGTTTCGACACGCAAAAACAGTGGCTTGGACCAAACTGCCCATGAGGGGGTCTCGTTGTACGCTTCACTGATCACTACATTTACGAGGCTTCAGGCCTTGTTTGCCAGACCTCCAGCACAATCTGGCACTGCGCCATACTTTGGTGACCACAAGCGCGAGGGCCGTATATCGTCATGAGAATTGTCATCATCGGCCTCGTGTTCGCCGCCGTTATCTTGGCTGGCGGTACAGCTTATCTTCTCAACACCTACTTGTCCTCGCAAGAGGCGGAGATCGCGTCGATGGCGCCGAAGCCCCCGACCACGGAGGTCTTGGTCGCCAAAACCGATCTGCCCACGGGCACGGTGATCAACGACAGCAACACCGAATGGCTGCCCTGGCCGGAAGACGCCGTGCAAGAATCCTATCTGGTCAAAACCCGTGACAGCAATCCGCTGACCGCCATCATCAAGGACAAACATGTAACCCGGCGCGCGATCCCCAAGGGCGATCCCATCACCACGGCCAAGCTTTACAAAGCCGACAGTCCCGGCTTCATGCGCGGTTCGCTCAAACCCGGCATGCGCGCCATCGCGGTCAAAGCCAGCGCGGCCAGCGCGTCCGGCGGCTTTATTTTGCCGGGCGATCACGTGGACGTCATGCTGACCCACAACCTTTTGCGCCGCGCGATGCAACGCGCCAATGTGACCAGCGACGAGCTTATCGCCTTGGAATACACCAGCGAAACCATCATGGAAGATTTGCGCGTCCTGGCGATCGATCAAAACGTCAATGAATTTCAAGGCGGTGCCGCGCTCGGCAAGACGGTGCTGTTGGAAGTCACGCCCAAGCAGGCGGAAAAACTCAACACCGCGAAAGTGATGGGCACGCTCTATCTGGTGCTGCGCTCCGCCGAAACCGGTGATGTTGAACACGTCACCAGCTTCACCACCGATGTCGAGGTCAGCCCATTGTTGAGCAACTTCAAATCCTTCATGTCAGGAACCGATCCACGGACTGCGGAGCCGGGCGAAATCTCAGGGGCGGCGGGCGATGCCCCCAAAGCGCCCCAGGATGCCAAAGCGCCGGAGCCTATGCCAGCGCCAAAGCCCATCGCCGCCCCACAGCCGCAACCCGTCTTTACGCCGCAGGAAAGCCCGTCCCCGCGCGAAATCACCATTTACCGCGGCGCAGGCGCCCCCCCCGAAGCCGTAAGTGTGCCCAATGACGCAGCAGGGGATATTATTCAATGACAACCTCTCTGACCAAATTCATTGTCGGTGCCGCGAGCGTGATTGCGGTTTTGGCGTCAACCGCACAAGCGCAGCAGGTTCCCGGACGCGGGGCCATGATCGACCCCCCTGCTTCTGAGGCCCCCGCCCCGATGGCCCCCGCCCCAACGAGCACCGTCACCCAAGCCCCCATCGTCGAGTCCGCCAAGGCGGAATGGCTGATGAGCGATACGGCTGAACTGGTGCGTGTGCCACTGAACAAAGTGGTGTCCGTGCGCCTGCCCGGCGAAGTGCGCAACGTGGTGGTCGCCAACCCTGATGTCGCCGACATCATTTTGCCCCAAGACGGCGCACGTACTCATGTTTACATCTTAGCTCGCGCCGTGGGCTCGACCTCGGTCATTTTCGAAGACATTGACGGTAAAATTTTGTTCCAAGGCGACATCCAGGTCGATGTCGATGTATCGGGCATCCAAGCCGCGCTCAAGGAAGTGATGGGCGATGAAAAAATCGAGATATCCTCACAACGCAACGGCGTGTTCATCAAAGGTTTTGTGCGTTCTGCTGGCGCATCGGCACAAGCCGTCAACATCGCGCGCCGCTTCGTGCCCGACAATCTGGATGTCATCAACAACCTTGAGGTTCTCGGCAGCCGTCAGGTGATCATGAAGGTGCGCGTTTCGGAAATGAAGCGCACCGCGATCAAGAAACTCGGCATCGACATCTCCGGCGGCGGCACGCTCGCAACCCCCGCCATCACAACGTCTTATGCTTCTACGGCAGTGTCCGCAGCCACAACGTTCGCCACCGGCACGCTTCTGCCGGCCAGCACCGGACTCGGCAACATCACCTACCGCGTGATGGAAGAGAACGGTTTGGCCAAAACCCTGGCGGAACCGACCCTGACGGCAATTTCCGGCGAAACGGCGTCATTTTTGGCGGGTGGCTCGTTCCCCATGCCCACCGCCATAGACCAAAATGGCACCGTGACATATGATCAGCAGCCATACGGCGTGCGCCTCAACTTCACCCCCACCACCTTGAACAACGGACAGATCAGCCTGCACCTCGCCACCGAGATTTCAAACATCGACACCACCGTGGCGGTAAACGGCTTCCCGGGATTGACGGTGAAACGTACGGAAACGATCATCGATCTGCCGTCCGGCGGCTCCATGATGATTTCCGGTCTGATCCAGAACGACACCAGCAGCACCATCAACGGCGTCCCGGGCCTCAAGGACATACCGATCCTCGGCGCACTATTTCGCAGTGAACAGTTTCAAAACAACGAAACCGAACTGGTCGTAACCGTGACGGCCTATTTGGCCGAGCCGGTCGGACATGACGCGCGCTTGGCGCTTCCGTCGGACGGTTTCATCGCATCAAGCGACCTTGACCTTTATCTGCTCGGCCACCTGCACAAGCAGTACGCCAAGACCGAGCTTCCGCCCTACGCCACCCCGCTGGCGGGCCCTTACGGCTACATCATGGAGTAAGTGGTCATGAGCAACATCGTCACATCGAATATCAGCCGTATCGTCCTTGCCGGTTTTGTCGCCGCCGCCTTATCGGCGTGCGCATCCCAACCCAAACCGGAAGGCCATGATCTCCAACAAAATCACAAAATCCAAGTCACCAGCGAACAAGTGTCGATTTCCATCGTACTGCCGCAAACTGGGGCGACGCTAGCCCCCGGCGACGCATCACGTTTCAAACGTTTTTTGCGCGACTATGTACAGCGCGGACGCACCGTCGTAACGGTTGAAAGCCATCAACCTAGCCTCGCGCATGACGTTTTGCTCAGCCACGGTTTGCGCGACAGCGAAATTTTCCTGGCCCCTAGGGCGACGGTCAAAGCCCCCAACGCCCTGTTGACGTTCACCGCCAACAAGGCCGTTTCGCCGGAATGCGGCGACTGGAGCAGTTCGCCTTCGTTCACTGTGAACAACAAGCCGCACAGCAACTTCGGCTGTTCCATTCGGCGCAACATGAGCAAAATGGTGGCCGACCCCGGCGACTTGATTCAAGCCAAACCATCCTCAGGCGGCAACGCCAGCCGTACGGACGCCGACATTTTCACCCACCAGTCCGGCGCGCCGAAGACACGACTTTTGGATGGCAGCGGCGCCGCCGTTACGGGCCAATAGCCATGATCGACGTCAACTGCATTCAAGGCCGCAATGCATATGAGCTAGGGAGGTCCTCTTGATTCTCAGGATCAACATCGGTGCATTCGTATTAACGGATGCCGTGCGCGACGCGGTTAACGCTTTGAACGACGACCGTCTTTTTTTACGCTCGAGCGTCTCCGTGCAAGAAGGCGGCATGGCCGCCGCGCTCGACTATCTATCCCAACGCTCCACGCCGGAACTGTTGGTGGTCGAAACCAAGTCCATGGACGAAGCCTTATTCAACGAACTGAACGCCTTGGCGGAAGTGTGCCAACCGGGCACCAAGGTCATCATCGTCGGCGCCGAAAACGACATCAACCTGTTCAAGACCCTTCTCGACCAAGGCATCAGCCAGTACTTTTTGGAAACGGTGACGGCCGAAGAGTTGAAGACCGCCATCGTCGACGCCTTTGCGGACAAATCACTCAACGCCAAAAGCCGCACCATCGCGTTTTCCGGTCTGCGCGGCGGCGTGGGCAGCTCTGTTCTGGCGCACAACGTGGCGTCGGAACTGGCGCGGCTGTACGACGAAGACGTGATCATCGTCGATTTGGATATTCCGTATGGTACGGCCGCGCTCAGCTACAACCTACAGCCGTCGCAAACCATCGCGGATGCCCTTTCCCAGGCCGGGTCCATTGATGAAACGCTGCTCATGCGCTATCTGGAATCGGGCGGCAAGAACATATCTCTGCTGTGTGCGCCGGGAAACCTCAACAGCGGCATCGACATCACCCCGCAATCCTTGGAAGCCGTACTCAACATCGTCAAGCAAATGGCCAGCTACATCGTGCTTGATATTCCCCATATGTGGAACGCCTGGGTCCAGGACATTGTCGTGGATGCGGACGACACCGTCATTGTCGGCGTCCCGGATTTGTACAATTTGCGCGACGGCAAAAACGTGTTCGAATTTCTCTCGCCCAATCGCGGCCTGGAGGCCCCCACCCGTCTGATCTTGAATAAGGTCGGCGAACTGAAGAAGGGTGAGTTGAGCGAAAAGGAATTCAAGGAGGTTCTCGACACCAAGCCCGCGCTGAGCATCCCGTTTGACCCCGACGCCTTCACCAATGCCATGAACAACGGTGAGATGCTGCGCAAGGTCGCATCGAAGTCCAAGGCCACGCAAGAGGTGGAAACTTTGGCCAAAATGGTCAGCGCCAAAGAAAGCGCAAGTCAACTGGCGAAAACGGGCGGCGGCGGCTTTATGGGTTCTCTTTTCAAGAAGTGATCCCTATCTGTGTAAAATAGGATTGATGCCCCCATTGGGGCGCGCGACGGAATGGATACGCACAACGGACATGTTTGGACGACGCGGAACAGCAGAACCGGGATCAAAAGCATCGAAGCCCTTTGGCGGCGGTGAGGCCAAGGCTACACCCGCACCGGCGACGCCCACACCCACTGCCCAGCCCGCGCCCGCCTCTGCCCCTAAGGCTGCACCGAAACCCACGGCGCAGCCCGAACCAGCCGCGAAATCAAGCGCGCCGCTGAGCGCTGAGGCGAAGGAAAAGCTCGACGAGGTTAAGGTCAACGTCTTCAACGACCTGATGGAAGCCGTCGATCTGGGCGAGCTCAGCTCACTGACCCCCGAACAAGTGCGCGAAGAAATCAACGACATGGTCAGCGAAATCATCTCCATGCGGGGATTGGTGCTGTCCATCCAAGAACAACAGACCGTCATCCAAGACATCTGCAACGACATCCTCGGTCTCGGCCCGTTGGAGCCGTTGCTGGTGCGCGACGATATCGCCGACTTGATGGTCAACGGCCCCGACGTCACCTACATCGAAGTCAACGGCAAGATGGAGATGACAGACGTTAAGTTCCGCGATCAAGCGCAATTGATGAACATCTGCCAACGCATCGTGTCCGCCGTGGGACGGCGCGTCGATGAGGCCAGTCCCATTTGCGATGCCCGTCTGGCGGACGGTTCGCGCGTCAACGTCATCGCCCCACCGTTGGCCATCGACGGCACCGCGCTGACCATTCGTAAATTTAAAAAAGACAAGCTGACGCTGGAAAATTTGCTCCAGTTCGGCTCGATCACGCCGGAGTTGAAAACGGTGCTCGAAGTCATTTCCGCGATCCGCTTGAACACGCTGATTTCCGGCGGCACAGGTTCGGGCAAAACCACCCTGCTCAACTGTATGACCGGCCACATCGACGCGGCGGAACGCATCATCACGTGCGAAGATTCGGCCGAACTGCAACTGCAACAGCCCCACGTCGTGCGTCTGGAAACGCGTCCGCCCAACCTGGAAGGCAAGGGCGAGATTTCCATGCGCGATCTGGTCAAGAACTGCCTACGCATGCGCCCTGAACGCATCATCGTGGGCGAGGTTCGCGGGCCTGAGGCCTTCGATTTGCTGCAAGCCATGAACACCGGCCACGATGGCTCCATGGGCACGGTTCACGCCAACAACCCGCGTGAAGCGCTCAGCCGTATTGAAAACATGATCATGATGGGCGGTTACAACTTGCCCTCCAAAGCCATGCGCGAACAAATTTCCGGCGCGGTGCACATCATCGTGCAGGCGGCGCGATTGCGTGACGGATCGCGCAAAATCACGCACCTCACCGAAGTGGTCGGCATGGAAGGCGACGTGGTCACCTTGCAAGACATCTGCGTCTATGAAATCGAGGGTGAAGACGCCAACGGCAAGCTGGTGGGACGGCATAAATTCACCGGCATGCGCCCGTCGTTTTGGGAAAAGGCGCGTTACTACGGTCTCGAAGCCAAGCTGGCCGAAGCCATGCAATTCACGTCAGTCTAGGGAGGAGCGTTCATGAACACTATTGACCTTCCCGTTCTGTTGATGATCGTCGGCGCCATCGGCATTTTCTTGATGCTGATGGTCGGCACAATGCTCACCATCGCCATGAAGCCGAAGATGCGGCTCAAAAAACGCATGGAAGCCATCGGCACCATCGCCAGCACCGGCAGCGTTTCGGCCAAGGCCGAAAGCCGTCGCCAAAAACGCATTCAAGACAAGCTGAAAGGCGTTGGCGAGCAAAAGAAAAAAGAAGGCATCGGCGACAAAATTGCCGCCACCTTGCTTCAGGCCGGTTTGCAGATCGAGGTCAAGGTCCTGATCCTCATCTGCATGGCACTGGGTATCGCCGGCGTCCTCGGCGCTGTCGTGGCCGATGCACCGCCTTTGGCGATCCCGGCCGCAGGCATCGTCGCGGGCGCAGGATTGCCTAAATTCATCCTCGGCCGGATGGCCCAGCGCCGCCAAAACGAATTCACCAAGCACTTCGCAGAAGCCATCGACGTCATCACCCGCGGCATCCGTTCCGGCCTGCCGGTCGGCGAATGCCTGAACGTGATCGCGCGGGAATTCGAGGGCCCCGTGGGTGAAGAGTTCACCATGGTGGTCGAAGGCCAAAGGCTCGGCATGACGTTGGAAGACATCATGGCCCGCGCGCTCAAGCGCTTGCCCACGGCGGAGTTCAAATTCTTCGCCATTGTCTTGCAGATCCAAAAGCAAACCGGCGGCAACTTGGCCGATACCTTGGAAAACCTGTCGGAAGTGCTCAGAAGCCGCAAACGCATCAAAGACAAGATCAAGGCCTTGAGTTCGGAGGCCAAAGCGTCTGCCAGCATCATCGCAAGCCTGCCGTTTTTCGTGCTCGGCATGCTGTCGTTGGTCAACCCGGCTTATGTGGCGACTTTGTTCACCGACGGCATTCACTTGGTGTTCATCGGCCTCGGCATGATGGGCGCGGGCGTCTTCGTGATGGCGCAAATGATCAATTTTGAGGTTTAGGCCATGTTCGGTATTGCAATCCCAACTCTGATCGTATGGATGGCGTCTTTGGCGGCGATCATCACCGTGGTGGCGCTGTCGCTGCCCTTTATCATCACCGGCGGCTCATCCAAACGCGTCAAAATGGTGGCGAACCGGCGTCAAGAATTGTCCAATCAGCAGTTGGATGGTTTAACGTCCAAGGGCTCTTCCATCCGCCAGCGCAAAGCTCAGGGCCGCACGGAATTGATGAAAAAAATTCTTCATGCGTTGAAGCTGGACGAAGCCTTGTCGTCGAAGGAGCTCAAGGAAAGCCTGGCGCAGGCGGGCTATCGCAGCTCAAACGCCTTGGTGATGTTTACCTTCACGCGCTTCGCCTTGGCGATCGGCGCATTCGTTGTGTCCATCATCGTAATTTCGGCGTGGAAGGACTTTCCCTATCCCCTGCCTGTTAAAGCGCTGATGATGGCGGCGGCGGCGGCGGTCGGTTTTTACCTGCCCAAAATCTTTGTCACCAACGCCGCGCAAAAACGTCAAGTTGAGCTGAACAAAGGCTTCGCCGATGCACTCGACCTGATGGTGATTTGCGTCGAAGGCGGTTTGTCGGTGGAAGCTGCGTTTGATCGCGTCACCAATGAAATCGGCGACAAATCCCCGGCCCTCGCCCAGGAATTCGGCCTCACCTCGGCGGAACTGGCCTATTTGGGCAACCGCCACAAGGCTTATGCCAACTTCGCCGACCGCACCGGCCTGCCCGCCATCAAGTCCTTGGCGACCACGCTGGTTCAATCGGAAAAATATGGCACGCCGGTCGGTCAGGCGCTCAAAGTGCTATCCCAAGAACGACGTGAAGAACGTATGTCGGCGGCGGAAAAAAAGGGCGCGTCCCTGCCCGCCAAGCTCACCGTGCCGATGATTTTGTTCTTTCTGCCGCCCCTGTTCATGGTCGTGATCGGCCCGGCGGCGATCAAAATATCAGGTATGTAAGCGGCTGCGATGCTCATATCGGGCGCGACGCAAAATCAACCCGAACACCACGCACATAGCGAGAAGCCCCAACGGCACATGGGTCAACAACGCAAACGGCCGTGCGAACAAAGGTGCGGCCCAGGCGAACGCAAGCGCGCTTTTCTCCCACGTCAAAAAGCCTTTTTGCAGACCCAAGCGCGCCATCCACGCCAGGGCCAGGCCTAAGATGACGAAATCGTAATCGACCATGTACGGCGTCGCCAGCAAGGTGGCGGCGACCAGCCCCGCCGCCTTCAGCGCATAATCGACGCGCAAGCGCCACAACCACACGATCGCCGCCGCAACACTGACGCCAAGCACCGCTTGCAACGTGTAGGCCAGCGACACGCCGCCGCCCAGCGCACGTAGAGCGGCGAATAGGCTTTGCTTTTGTTCCCACGCCATCGCGCCGCTTTCCAACACCACTTCGCGGGTGAACCCGATGTGCGCGAAAAACGCGGGCCAGATGTCGGCGCCGAACGCCCAGGCAGACAGCGCAATCATCAAGACCACCGTGACGGCGGCGCTGACGAAGACTTTCCAACGCCCCGTTGCGATCAACACCAAAGGGATCAGTAAACCGAACTGCGGTTTATAGGACAACAGGCCGAACGCAATGCCCGACAGAACCGGCCTGCGGTCCAGCCAGATCAATCCCGCCCCCATCAGTCCGGCACTGAGAAAGGCGTTCTGTCCGTGGCCGATGTTGATCGCCACGGCGGGAAAAGCGATGGCGGCCAACGTCGCCAAACGCTGCGAAAGAATGGCCCTGATCGCGATCACATACATCGGCAACGACACCGCCAACCACACGAACAAAGCCCCCGTGTAAGGCAAAACGGCCAAAGGCGCGGCAATGAGCAAAAAGGTCGGCGGATAAAGCCACGGATAGTGCCAATCGAATGTCGAAGTTTCTGCCGTGGCGAAGGCGGCGTGTTGGGCGACGCGCTGGGCGTTTAAGTTGTAAACGTCCAACGGCGCGCCCCCTAAAGCTTGGAGCCCGGATGACCACGTGTTGGCGAAATCGGTGCCCAAAGGACGTCCCAAGACGTCCAGATTGCCTGTTGCGGTGACGATCAAGGCGATGAAGGCCAGCGACCAGAAGGCAATCAGAATCCAGCTGTAGACGCGCACGCGCTCTTCGCTCAGCCACACGCCACTGATGAGCTTGGCCAGCATCCCTACCCCACGATAAAGGCGAACAGGTCGCGCCACAGGGGCGGAAAGACGTCCATGGTCGGCAACACAATCAACGCGCCTGTCGCAATGGCGATGCCGTACGGCACGGCTTTACCCGGCTCAAACAGCCCCCTGGCGGCCGCCACCAACCAATCGGGCCACAATCCAAGTCCTTTGCGCAGCAAAATCACCAAGATGGACAGCACGCCCCCAACCAAAATCACAACGGCAATAAGCCAATACATCTGCGGCCAGCCGACCCACAACGCGCACGCCGCCAGCAACTTCGCATCGCCCCCGCCAAATAGACCGAACGCGAACAAAACGATTCCCACCACCAGCACCCCAACACCGCATGCCAAATGCCACGCGACGGTCTCCAACGCCAACCCCGCGACCAGCGCGGCGGGAAAAAACGCAACCAGCAGGGCCAAGGACACCCAATTGGGAATGCGCAGGGCGCGCGCGTCCGACCACGCGCCGTAAACCACTAAAACGACGTAAGCCAACATCAAAGCCGAATGCAAAAGCGTTACCATGACACTCCCATAATCCTTGTTCGAGCCTCAAAAACCACCTGTTCAATGTTAAATTATTTTAATTTAATCAAGCGATTGTATAGGGATGGTCGATAAAGCGCAAAAAAGAACCGCCCTCGACCGATTGGCCGAAGGCGGTTCCAAACTTAAGCGCGATGCGCTTTCGTAAGCTTTAGTTGTTCAAGCTATTGCTTACTTCGTTGAACTTCGTCTCCAGGGTTGTGCCCAAGAGGGTCAGCGCACCGATGATGACCACCGCGATCAGGGCGGCGATCAGGCCATATTCGATGGCGGTTGCGCCAGTTTCGTCACGCGTAAAACGGGTCATAAGCTTAGAAAACTTAGCCATTGTCACAACTCCTACGTCTTGCTCAAGGCCAAAAAAAAAGACCGGACACTCCAATCAAGTGATGTAAGATTGGCCTAACAAATTCCGGAAGTCAAGCTTCCGTATCCAATTCCCCTTATAAACCAAGCCGTTAATATTCGGTTACCGAAGGCCCCTGTCTGCATGCGGGGCATGCATTGAACACTTCCCGACATTAACCTTATAACAGATACGGTTACTGGGACCTTTTGCTTTGAATCGGTTTTGCTCGCTTCGCCTCCATCACTGAATTGGCACGTTTAACTTACGTCTTTTCCTGTCCCCCCCGTATGACGAGCATCACACATAGGCATTCATCGTATTTATAATCTGTCTTTTTTTGGGGTTAACAAAACCCAAGGCACCACGCCGGGCTTGAACAAGGCGCGCTGCTTGCGCGACCACATAGGCGGAGCATGATCGCCCACGATCAAGACGTCCATGGCGGGCTTTGACGCTGTCATGGCCAGCCGCTCTATAGCTTCGAAAAGATCGACCCACATGCCGACCATGTCGCACACCTCCCCGTCGGCGAACGCCCCACCGTTTTGACAGTTCACACGGTCGCTATGCTGCCCCGGGGCAACAGGAATGTGCGTATTCAAGGTCAGCCAATAGAGAAACAGAGGGTCTTGCGAGCGTTCGATGATCGTCCCCAACCGCTCGGCAATGGCCGTATCGCAAACGCCTTTGAACACCGCCCCGCATTGCGCCAGCCCCAAAGCGGCAAAGTCGCGCGCGAAGAGGCTTCTTTGAAACCCGATGCTCGGATACCAGTCTTCGCGTTCGAACATGCGCTGGGAAAAGCCGTGTATGGAAAGCGTGCGATACCCTCGCCCAGCCATTTTCGCCGGTAGACATGCGCTCTGAGCCCCCCCCATCACCGACTGATAAGGGCTTCTGGTCGCGCACAATTCACGCATTTCAGCCGCCGTGGTTGAGCCGAAATAGGCGATTTGCCCACGGCTGACATCATAGCGGTTTTTCAGTTTAGGGCGTGCGAACGGCCCATCGATCACGTCCCGGTGCGCGGGATCGCGAAAGACGCCCAAGCCTTCGACCACCACCACCAAGACCGTGCGCTGTCCGTGCCCTTGGTTCAGTTTTTCCTCAAGACCGGAAGCCCTAAGTGCGGAGGCGAACGGCTGACCCGCCGCGAACGCGCTACCAAAGTGATAATGCGGTAAGCTGTTCACCGTGACGTCCAAGACGATCAAGGCCAGCACCGCCAACAACGGTGGAACCAGCCGCGCTTGGCGCACATAAACCCGCTCGCGAATCAACAGCGTCAGCGCCACGACGGTGCTCACGCCGATGCCCAGGCCGATCGCCACATACAGCGGTGAAGCGAACAGTTTCACCTCGAAAGCGAACCGCAGCACCGAAAACATTTCCAAAAATGACAGACCGAACAGCAACGCGACGGTGCTGGTCAAATCGTAAATCAAAACCGCCAAATACGAGAAGACCACCGCCGCGGGCGGAACATGACGCGCCAACAACGCAACCACCAGATACGCCACGATGGCGGCGAAACGTTGCGGCGTGCCGATCCCGGCGGCAATGGCGAGCAAAAACACCGCGTTTGGGATCGCCAGCGCGGCGGTCATGAACAGCACCGTGGGATGGCGACGCAACGCCGCCAAGATCGCGGAAAACGGATTCCGGCTCAAGGCGCGGGAGACATGGTTTTGCATTTTATGGGACGCCTCGTGTATGGGCGGCACAACGATAAAACAAGGCGCAAGTTTACAAATTGAGCAGCATTTGCAAGCGACCATGGTCCTTGATAACCAAGGATTTGTGCTTGCGCCCGACAATGCCTTCACGCGCCAAGTGGCCAATCGCCATGGCGACATCTTCGCGCGAGGTGCCGCTCCAACTGGCGATTTCTTCGTGCTTGGGCAAAAAGTGGATCATCCACGTGCCGTCCCCCTGCGCGTTCGGTTCCGACATGCGCAATAGTTCGTAATAGACGCGCTGGTGCGGGCTCAAGGTGCTCAACGACGTCACGCGGTTGTTCAGGGTGCGGATCAGCCCCGCGAACCGCTTGAGCAGCATGATCGCGATGCCGGGACAATCCACCAACAGGCGGCGAAAGTCCTTACTGGGCAAGGCGGCGAGAATCGAGTCTTCAATCGCGCTGACCCGCGCTGAGCGTCTTGAGGCGTCAATGGCCGACATTTCACCGAAACTGCTGCCTGCCTCCAATTCCGCCAGGGCGATTTCCTGATCGTTGGCCAGAAAGTCCAGAACTTTAACGCTGCCCTTGGTGATAAAAAACACGTCCGTCGATTCGTCATTGCGATCGACAATCATCTGATTGGGTTGATAGCGCACCCAAGTGCAGTGTTCCTCAAGATCGCGCACGACCGCAGGCGGCGCTTCGACAAGAAGTTCGATGCCGTCGAGTTTGCGGTCTTGCGGTTCGACTGTCTGGTCTTGCTCTTCGCTCATGAACTTAGTTTGCCAATCACAGATACTTTCCACCATCTTGGCAAGAAAATTCTGTTATTTCAACGAGTTTGACGTCTAGTGCGGTTTCTTTAATCTTCTGACGGTTGGCCTTCCGTGTCTTGGCGCGCGGCATGCTCGTTGGCGATGCGCCAACGGTTGGGCATTAAGCGCTTCAGAACCATGCGGCGGCGCAACTCAGGATCGGTAAAGGTTAGCCCCACCACGTGCTCATTGGGTTTCGTCCAGGCAAGCTCACCATTCAGCGCCTTGTAATCGGTCAGACGCTCGAACACCAACTGCACGCTTTGGTCCTTAACCAGCACGTTGAAATCCTGGGGATCTTTCATTTTAACCTTGGCACCACCCACGGACACGTCGGACACGGTGCACGCGTAAGCCTTACCGAACTGACTGATGCGCCCGCCGTAAACGGTGGTCAGGCGCACGGTTTTGCGACGTCTGGCCAATTCGGCAAGGTCTTCAGATTCGGGTTTCGGCTCCGGCTTGGGCGTCAGCGCATCACTCATTGGGAGTGTCCTTCAAAACGACGATAAAATGAAAGATTGGTTTCCACATCGCTCATATCCAAGTCCATGGAGGCCAAGGCGCGGGCACGCTCCACATCCCCGTTGATGGCGTAAAGCAACGCCAGATTTTGACGGACATGGGCATTGTTGCGATTGATCCCAGCGGCGCGCTCCAACGTGCGGATCGCATCCGCCAACTTGCCCGACATGGCCTGGGACATGGCCATGTTGTTCATCACCACCACGTTATCAGGGGACAGCTTCAACGCCATTGTGTACGCCGCAATCGCCTCCTCAAAACGTCCGAGCGCATCGTCCGCGATGCCGATGGCCGAATAGACTCGCCAATTGTCAGGCATCTGCGCACGCGATTCGTTCAGCACCCCCAAAGCGGCCGTCTTGCGTCCCGCCGCCAGCAAGGCTTTGCCATACTCGAATTTAACCTGCGGTTGCCCAAGCAAATGCGCGGCCTTGGTTTGGACGTAATCGACGATTTCACGCGAACGTCCGCTGTATCGCATATTGCGCACGAATGCGCTGAGGATGACCGGATCGTTGGGACGACCTTCAACCAAGCGTCCATAAATGCCTGCCGCCATCTCATATTTGTTCGCCGCTTCGGCTTCGCGAGCCGCCTCATTGAGCGTCTTTTGCGCGCGGCTCGACTGGAATGGGTTCGACGGCTCACCCGGCGGCGTCTTGGAGACGGTCTCACAGCCGACCGCCATCACCATCACCCCACAGACAAGTGCGGCGCGCATCGCATGGCGAACGTGATCGCTCCAATTCAGCTCAATCATCTATACAGCAAACCCCATTAAATCACAGACCACTCAATGACCGTACACTTTACAGCATTAGGCATGCTTATACAGCACACTTGCGCCCAAACGAAACGGTCCCCCAATCATAGAGACTGTTTGCGCTCCACCGCGTGATGAGCATCACTGCCCATCATCTCGCAAAGTTGGACAATGAGCGTAATCAAACCCAAGCGGTCATCACCCCGAAAGAAAATCGTGATCCGGTTTCATTCTGGATATTAATCCAGATATCCCTTGAAGACCAAAGGTTTATGTTGTTTAGGCACGACAATCCGATTATATTTTACGACGCTTGATAAACGGAGACTGAGTTGACTTTAGCGCGAAAAACCCTCCGTCGTTTCCTCCGCCAGGATCGCGGCGCCATCGCCGTGATGTTCGCGTTGATGTTGCCTGTCATCGTCGGCTTCATCGGCTTGGGCGTGGAAGTCGGCATGTGGTACAAAGAACGCCGCGCCATACAAACGGCCGCCGACGCAGGGGCGCTGTCGGCCATGTTTGAAAAGGATGGCGGCGGCACCTCGGCAGAGATCGATACGGCGGCCACAACCGACGCCACGCGCAACGGCTATGACGCCACCACCGACACCATCACCATCAACAATCCACCCCTATCAGGCGCGTACATTGGCGATGACGGTTATATCGAGGTGATCATCAATCGCCAGCTCAGCACGCTGTTGTCGCAAATCGTGCTCAACACCGCGCCGACCGCTTATGCGCGCGCCGTGTCCGGCATTTCCGGCGACGACGACGAAGCGTGCGTTCTGGCGCTGTCGTCGTCCGCGCAAAACGCCATTTACATGAACGGCGCGGGCTCCACCGTCAACATGAGCGGTTGCGGCGTCGTGTCCAATTCATCCAACGCCACCAAATCCGTGAATGTGCAAAACGGCACTTTCGAGGTCGATTGCATTTCCGCCGCTGGCGGCATTAACGAAAACGGCACCATCACGACGTCGTGCGGCAGCACCAAGGAAAACCAGCCCACGGTGGACGACCCCTACGCCGCAGTCAGTGTACCGGCGTATGGTGGATGCGACGAAGACCCACCGGGGAATCAAGCCTACTCGCCGTCGAACGGCGAGACCCTTACCGAAGGGGTCTACTGCGGCGGCATCAGCGTCTCATCGGGAGATACGGTGACCATGGACCCCGGTATTTACGTCATCGACGAAGGCAATTTCACGGTCAACGGCGGCGGCACGATCACCGGCGATGGGGTTACGATCATTTTGACCGCCTCAGACGGCTCGGGCTACGGCACCATTTCCATGAACGGCGGGGCGATCGCCAATCTCACCGCGCCGACGTCCGCCGACGCCACGGGATCGATCACGGGGGACTACACCGGCATGTTGTTTTATCAAGACCGTAACGCCGGTTCGTCGTCCAGCCTCGACGCGACGTTCAACGGCGGCTCAACGGTGGAGTTGGGCGGGGCGATCTATTTGCCTGAAAACGACATCTCATTTACCGGCGGAAACGATACCGGAAGCGACGGCTGCTTGCTGCTGGTGGCGCAGACGGTGTCGTTCAACGGCAACGCCGACATCGAAAACGATTGCGATATTTACGGCGGCAACCCCATCACATACGGCGGTACTCCGGGTTTGGTGGAGTGAGCGTGCCATGATCTTCCCCCTGACCGCCATGCTCAGAAAGTTTCAGCATTCTCAAAAGGGTGCGGCGGCGATCGAGTTCGCCTTGCTGGTCCCGGTCATGGGGGTGATGCTGCTGGGACTGCTGGATTACGCCATCATGGCTTTTCACACCATGGAACTGGAAAGCGCCGCGCGATCCGGCGCGCAGTACGCCATGTTGGATTCCAGCGACACGACGCTGATTTCCACGACGGTTGAAAATTCAACATTTTTGGACACCACAAATCTGACGGTTTCCGTCACGGAATTTTGCGAATGCATCGACGGAACAAGTGTATCGTGCGCGGGAACATGCGCGACCGGCAGTGTGCGCAGTTTCATGCAGATCACGGCAGATTATCTGCATACCCCGATTTTCCTGCCCGGCACCTACACGTTGTCGGGCGAAAGCATCATTCGCACCCAATAGGCCACCGACGAGGAAAGAGCAAACGCCATGAGCGCACGTTGGTTACTCAAAGGTTGGACGAAAGGACGCTCCGCCGCAAAGGATACGCGCGGCGCCATGACGGTCGAGTTCGCCATCGCCGCGCCGGTGTTTCTCATATTCGTTATGGGCTTGGTCGATTTTGGGCGTCTGTTTTGGATCAAAAGCACCATGCAGTTCGCCGTCGAGCAAGCGGCACGATACGCTATGGTCAATCCCGACGCGACCACGACAGCCCTGGAAACCTACGCAACCGACGAAAGTACGGTCGACGGCATCACTTTTTCCGCCGCCACCAGCACGTCGGGGGGCATCAATTTTCGCACCATTACGGCGTCTTACACATTTTCATTCATCATTCCCATCGTGCCCATCGGCGATATTTCCCTAGCGGCCAAATCCTCGACCCCGGTCAACAACCTATAAGACCGCCGTGCGCTTGCACTTGGCCCAGGGGCACCTTAGGTTAGAGGCCCATTGGATATTCGCGACGGAAAGCCGAACAAGCGCATGAACAAAGACCTGATCAACAAATACGACCTGCGCGTTCCGCGCTACACCAGCTACCCCACCGCACCGCATTTCAGCGACGGTATAGACGGCGACGTGTACAAAAAATGGCTTTCCGAACTGCCGCTCGATACTGAGCTGTCGCTCTATTTCCACATCCCCTTTTGCGATGAGATGTGCTGGTTCTGCGGGTGCTACACGAAAATCGTCAAACGCTACGACCCGGTCAAAGAGTATCTCGACGCGCTGCTGGCGGAGATCGACTTGGTCGCCGACGCCCTTCCCACCGGCAAGACGGCACGTTTCACCGCCAAGCATCTGCACTGGGGCGGCGGCTCGCCGACCATGCTCAAGGGCGAAGACTGGATGGCGATCATGGACAAGTTGCGCGAACGCTTCGACGTCGCGCCGGATGCCGAAATCGCCGTCGAGTTGGACCCGCGCACCGCAACCGAAGACTATGTCCAGGAATTGGAGCGCGCCGGGGTCAACCGCGCCTCCATTGGCGTGCAATCGTACGAGCCCAAGGTCCAAGAAGCCATCAACCGCATCCAGCCCTATGAGACCACCAAGCAAGTGATCGAATGGCTGCGCACGCATGACATCACCCGCATCAACATGGATTTGATGTACGGCCTGCCGTTTCAAGACACCGACGAGATCGAGCGCATGGTCGACATGACCGTCGAGTTGCAACCCAACCGTATCGCGCTGTTCGGCTATGCCCACGTGCCGTGGATGAAATCGCACCAGAAATTGATCAAGGAAGAGACCCTGCCTGACGCCGCCGAGCGGTGGAAGCAGTTCTCTCTTGCCGTCGAACGCTTGAAGGAGCGCGGCTACGTGCAAATCGGCTTCGACCACTTTGCACACCCCGACGATCCCATGGCCGGTGCCGTCGAAACCGGCGCATTGCACCGCAATTTTCAAGGCTACACCACCGACACCGCGCCCGCCATGCTGGCCTTCGGCGCATCGGCGATCGGCTATCTGCCGCAAGGCTACGTGCAGAACGAACTGCCCTTGAAAGCCTACCGACAAGCCATCTATTCCGGAATTTTACCCGCCGCCAAAGGCATCGCATTGAGCGCCGACGACAAACTGCGCCGCGACATTATCGAACGCATCATGTGCGACCTCACCGTCGATTTGGGCGAAGCGTGCGCCGCGCATGGCATGGACGCAGGCATTCTGGACAAGGATATCGAAAAGCTCGCACCGCTGCGCGAAGACGGCATCTGCTCCGTTGAGGGGCACCGTATTTCGGTCAGCGAAATCGGGCGTCCGTTTGTCCGCTTGGTCGCCAGCGCCTTCGACGCCTATCTGGACTCCGGCCAGGGCCGTCACTCCAAGGCTGTATGAGCGCGCCTCTCAGTAATAATCGAACGGGCGGCTTTCGGCTTTTTCGCGCTTTCTGGTGACTTTTTCATCCAGCGTGTCTTGCGCGACGGCCTTCAGGCTTTCCAGCGTTTCGCCGTCGTCGGGATAGGTGGAGGAACCGATGGTCGCGCCGATTTTCAATGTATATCCGTTGACGTTATAGGGTTTGTCGGTGATCGCGCTGGTCAATGCGCCACTTAAGGTCTCCACCACCGACGGCGACGCGACCTTCACCAGCACTGTACCGAAGCCGTCGTCGCTCAAGCGCGCCACCACGTCCGTCGAGCGCACTTTGCCGGAGATTCTCTCCCCCACTTGCTTGAGCAGCAGGTCGGTGACTTCATCGCCGTAATCCTCGAAAACCGGCTCCATGCCCGAAAGCCCGATCATCAGCAGCCCAACCTTTTCCTTGCCTCGCTTGGCGACTTCCAGGGCGTGGCGCAAGTGTTCGTCGAACAGAGGAACGGTGCCCAACCCCGTGATATGGTCGCGCACGGCGGCGGCTTCCAATTCGATCTCGCGGTATTTCCAATACAACGCATACGAAATGCTCTTGGCGATGTCGAAACTGGTCATGTGGGTTTTGACGAGGAAATCCTTGGCCCCGAAATTGAGCGCGCGCAACGCTGCGTGCTTGTTGGGCTTATCGGCCAAAAATACCAGCGCCGTGAGGGTGCGGCTCAACCGCGAAAGCGCCTCCTTGTGAAGGCCGTAACGATCCGTCAGGTCGAAGTCCAAGAAACACACGTCAAACGTCTGTTCTTCAAGCTTTTTCAGCGCCTCTTCGATCGACGTTACAACGTGCACGCCGCTTCGCTGACCGCTGCCCTTAAAGATCATATGCCGCGTCAGGTCCGCCCCATCGCGGTCGCCATCGACAATCAAGAATCTCAGCCCGTTTCTTGCGTGGTTATCGGGGTGGGGATTTTTGGCGCCCATGACACACCCCCTTATTCAGCATGCGATTTTTGCTCCATACCTTAGTATGAACGCGCGCCATACGCCTTTCAATGCGAAAGAAGAACCATTCCAATACGGCTTTTGACTGAACTTAGCGTAACATATTCAGTCCAGTACCGAGGCGTCGAGATGGTCGAAATAGGCCGCCAACTCTTGTCGCCAGATGTCGACCACGGTGCGAATATTGGCCCACGACACTCCCCCTTTAACGGTTACACGCCACGCCAGACGCGGATGGCCTTTCTCGACAAACGCACGGGTATGGCCGACGTCCCGATTCCAATCGGCGTAGACCTTTTCCTTGATGGGAAATCCCGGTCGCATAAAAGCGCGAAATTCGAACCCGTCGCAGCGCCGCAGCATAAACGTCATTTCTTGCGGTATGCAGCCGCTCATGCGCATGGCGAACCCCTTGCGTTCATCGCCCCCCTGATCCGCCATGTTGCTGACCAGCAATTCGGGCCGGTCCTCTTCGTCTTCGTGCGCGAAAACTTGGTATCCCCAACCTTCCAGTTGCGTCTTCAATTCGGCGGGAGAAAGGTCCTGGATCACGTCTTGAGCCCCAGCCGGGGTGGCCAAAACAATCACTAAGGCTGTCACACGCCAAAAATGCATCATGCATCCAATCCCAGTCTTTTGCGCAGCTCGGCGGCGACCTCATTGGCGGCGTTGAGCGGTTCATGGCTCCACGCCTCCAGGCTTTGCACCTCATCGAAAGGCCGCGCATAGCCTTTGGCGTAGAGATCCTGGTGCAGTTTGGCGTGTTTGTGCGCGGTTAGCTTTTTAGGCGCAAAGATATATACTGGGCGGCCCGTGGCGCACGCCTCGGAACACATGGAAACACTATCGCCCGTAACGATGATATGATCCGCCTGGGCAAGATAGGCCATATAAGGATTATCGCCCTCATCTCCCCATTTAAAGACGTTCGCGGGCACGTCGCCCAAGGCTTCGATCAAGGCTGCGGCGGCCTCCGGGGAGGAGCGCCGCGACGTCGTCACCAGCAATGATCCACCCGCCTCAGCCGCCAATTGCGCCGCCCGCACACCCAATTCACGCGCCATGTCGGGGGTGAATTTTTTGCGTTTGGTGTCGCCGCCGACGATCAGCGCCACGCGCGGGCTCGGTAGATGGTCGAACTTGCCCCCCCACACCTGCATGGCTTCGGCCAGGCTTTCCGCCGTCACGCCATGGGGCGCGCCGGTCATGGTGAAACGGTTTTCGGCTTCTCCCATGGCGTCGTGGCGCGGCACGCAAATGAGCGAGAAATCGTCCTCACCGCTCGATCCGGGGTGCATGATCTGTACCAAGAACGCTTTGCCGTTCGACAGTTCCTTGATGCGCCGCGCGACCGGCGCGGTGCGCCGTCCTGCCGCGATCACAATGTCGGGCCAGGGCGAGGCCAGATTGACCCGACTGGATTGGGTCAACATGGAAAACGACGCCATCAACATGTAATTGGGCAACGCCGCCGCCGCAGTATAATCTATCGTCTTGATTTCAAACGGCAAGCCCAACGCGCGGGCCACTCCCAACACCTGGGACCTGTTGCCGGCCCGATCATCGATCAGCAGCCAAACTTGTGGCTTGGCGCGTGCATTTTCGCCTTGAAAGGCCATGTGGGTTCACTTCCCGCTCATGATTTAGAATTTAAAGCCGTCTGCCGAATGGCGTCGAGCGTGGTGGAGGTCGAGATGATATTGGCATCATAGCGCACGTCAAGCACCGCGACCGTATTCGCCGCCAACGCGCTTTCCACCGCAGGCTTGAACTGCTCGGTGGTCTGCACAGTGTCCCCGTAAGCACCGTTGGCGCGGGCCAGGGCGGCATAATCGGGATTGGTCAGATCGGTGGCGACGACCCGGCCTGGGTGCTTGCGTTCCTGGTGCATGCGAATGGTGCCGTAAATCCCGTTGTTGAACACCAAAATCAAAAGGGATTGCTTCTGCTGCACGGCGGTGGCGATTTCCTGTCCCGTCATGCCGAACCCGCCGTCGCCGACGAACACCACCACTTGGCGGTCGGGATAGGCGGTTTTCGCCGCCACACCGCCCGGAACGCCATAGCCCATGGCCCCGTTGGTCGGGCCGAGAAATTTACGCTCACCGCCAAACGTCAAATAACGTTGCGCCCAGCCGGTGAAATTGCCCGCGTCAACCGACACGATGGCGTCGCTATCCAACATGTCATCAAGCTCCTTCATCGCCAGCGCCAAATCCAGCTTGCCCGGCACGGGACGCGGACGCCGCCAGGCATCGTAGTCCGCCCGCGCTTGGGCCCGCCATCCGGCCCAACGATCGGTGGCGGGGGTCAAGTCCTTTGCGGCTGCGGCGAAACCTTCCGGCGAGCAGGCTGCGCCAACGGCGGGCGTAAACACCCGCCCCAATTCAGAGGCGTCCACATGGACATGCACCAGCTTATGGCGGGCGTCCTCGGCGCTGAGCAAGGTGTAGCCTTGCGTGGTCATTTCCCCCAACCTTGAGCCGACCACCAGCAACAAATCGGCATCCTTGATGCGGCGCAGCAAGTTCGGACTGGGCGCGATGCCCATTTCTCCGACAAAGCACGGATGGGTATTGTCCACGATGTCGAGACGGCGCATGGAACAGCACACAGGCAAATCCATGTTCTGCGCAAACGTCAAAATATCGGCCCGCGCACGGTCCGTCCATTTGCCGCCGCCGACCATCATCAGCGGGCGTTCAGCCTGACAGAGACGGTGGTGGATGCGTTCCAGGTCGCCTTCGTCCATTTCAGCCATGGCTTGGGGGAGCGGCGCGGGCACGCAGGCCTCGACGCGGTCGCGCAACATGTCTTCGGGCATCACCAACACCACGGGGCCGGGACGTCCGGACAGAGCGGTATCGAACGCCCACGCCACATCGGCGCCTGCCTGATCTGTATGTTCGATCATCCGCACGGCTTTGGCGAGCGGCGCAAACATGCGTTCGAAATCGACCTCTTGGAAGGCCTCTCGACCGATATCGGCGCGCCGCACATGGCCGACCAACACCACCATGGGCGAGGAATCTTGAAACGCGGTGTGCACGCCAATGGATGCATTGCACGCCCCCGGCCCGCGCGTGACCATGCACACGCCAACACACCCGGTCAGCTTGGCATAGGCCTCGGCCATAAACGACGCGCCGTTTTCGTGACGGCACGTGACGAGGCGAATGCGATCACGCTCATCGTACAGCGCGTCCAGCACTTCCAAATAGCTTTCCCCCGGCACGCAAAATACGTCCTCGACGCCGTGCGCGAGGAGTGCGCGAGCGATCAACTGGCCGCCGCTGTCCGTTTGGGCCCCCGGCGTGGGGTCTTCAGGAGTTTCGTCTTGATAGGTCATTCGGTCCCCTAGCCAATCCTTAATGAGCAAAATGCCATGATTGGCCCGCACTGCAAAGCCATGGTTGACCGCCATCCGAAATCGCGGGAAGCTAGGGGCGTTGCGTGTAATGTCGTTAACATTTTCAAGTGTACGCCAAATTCAAGGTCTGGAGACCCCCCGTGGTGCAAATTCCGTCGAATGACGATCACATACAAAACGACCGGGCGAAACGTGAATATGCCAAATACGCTGTCGGTCAACTGATTCACCACACCTTGTTCGATTACCGTGGCGTGATCGTCGACGTCGACCCCCAGTTTCGCATCGGCGCACAAATGAAAGCTCAAGAGCAACGCCCCAAGTTTCGATCCGAAGACGCCCATCCGTGGTACCACGTCTTGGTGGACGGCACCGCCAACCGCGCCTACGTCTCGGAACAAAACCTTGAGCCCGACTTCGAGGGCGGGCCCATCGATCATCCCGACGTGATCGATTATTTCGACGATCTCAAAGAAGGCGGTTACGTGAGCCACCCCCATAAGGTTCATTAGGCCCCCTTTACAAGTTCACCCGCCCCGGCCATAAACGGTGAAAATGTTTCACTCAAAGCCTGGAGACGTATTCGTGAGCGTCAAGCGCAATCCTGCCGGCCTGGAAGCGGCCAAAATTCTTCTCGACATCGAAGCCGTGAATTTCCGCCCCGAAGAGCCGTACATCCTGACCGCCGGATGGGCGAGCCCGGTCTACATCGACTGTCGCAAGCTGATTTCGTTCCCCACGGAGCGTACGCGCATGATGGAAATGGCGGTTGAGACGTTGAGACGGGATTCGGACTTTTCCGCCGTCGACGCAGTTGCGGGCGGCGAGACGGCGGGCATTCCCTACTCGGCCTGGATCGCGCACCTTACCGGCAAGCCAATGCTCTATGTGCGCAAAAAACCCAAAGGCTTTGGCCGCAACGCGCAAATTGAAGGCCATATGCCCGAAAACAGCCACGTATTGCTGGTCGAAGACTTGGCCACCGACGGCGGATCGAAGATCAACTTCGTCAATGCCTTACGCAACGCCGGGGCGACGGTGTCGGATGCGTTTGTGGTGTTCTTTTACGGCGCTTTCCCCGGCGCGCTGGACACCTTGGAAAAAGAAGGCGTCACCATGCACTACCTCGCCACATGGCAGGATGTTCTGGAGGTGGCGGAAAAGCGCCAATCGTTCTCTCCCACAGCCATTCAAGGGGTCAAAGATTTTCTTGCCGATCCCATTGGCTGGTCCGTGGCGCATGGCGGCAAAGGTGCGGACTGAGCGCACTGAAGCGTCCGCGTTAGCGACGCACTTCACAATTTTCAGTCGTCCATTTTCTCGCAGGTCATTGACTTTTCGAGAAAACGCACTAAATTGCCCTTACGTGTTGCATTTGATTTGTGTTGCTTGAATAACCGGTACGCCGATTAGCTTAGTTATCCCCTGACAGTGTGAGCGTTAACCCGACTGCGTCCCACATGATGTGAGGCGCGAAATCAATACTCCTGTTAGAGGAAACGATCATGACGATTGGTACAGTAAAATTTTTCAACACCACCAAAGGTTTTGGCTTCATTGAGCCGGAAGACGGCTCCAAGGACGCTTTCGTGCACATCTCCGCCGTTGAACGCGCCGGATTGAGCACCCTGAACGAAGGGCAGAAGGTCAACTATGAACTTCAGCCCGGTCGCGACGGAAAATCTTCCGCCGAGAACCTGTCTGTCGTCGACTAATTCGTCGACTGAGCGACTTGAGAAAGGCCCGCTCATGCGGGCCTTTCTTTTTCCGACGTTCCCCTTTCCGACGCTGATACGCCGGACGCGACGCGCTTGTGCGCCTTGCATTTCGTTCAAAGGACTGAGTAATGGCAAGAAAACCCAACTACGATTTTGAACGCAGGGAACGCGAACGTCAGCAGGCCGAAAAGAAGGCCTTGCGCGCGGCGGCGAAGAAAGAGGCGCGAGAAGCGAAGGCCAAAGAGTCCGAAACCGCGGACGCCGAGAGCGAAACTGAAACGTCCTCAGAGACTTAAGTCTGCGCTCCGAACGCTCACTGTGCGCTTGACGCCCCGGCTTCGTCGAAACTAAATGGTCCTGATCTGACGAAGACCACTTCCTTTTCAGGCCTCCCGCCCCCATATACCCAACATCCGAGTGATGGCGCGCTGACGCCATCGTCTAAAGACTAAGCCTTTTGGGCCCGTATGTGGCCCGTTTACTTGGCTTCTCGGAATTTAAAAATCACAGCCATCGATGCGCTCGGCCTTGCCAGAGCAACGCCCGCCGATGGCTTTTAGAAATGAAGAAAAAACCATGAGTACAGAACAGAACTTTTTAATTCGCTACGCCTTGCATAATTTCGTGACCTGCGCCCTGACCAGCGGCAAGCGTGTCTTCTACATCAAATGTAAGGAAGGCCGGACCATGATCCGCCACGCAACGTCTCTGATTAAAGGGAGTTTCGGTGAAGCCGTCGAGATTAAGCTGGTTTGATCTGAACCGGACCTAGGGTCCCGACCCTAGTCGCCATGCGGCAAGGTCACGCGAACCTGCAATCCCCCTTCGCTCAGATTGATCAAGTCGACCCGTCCGCCATGCGCCTGCGCAATGGACTTGACCGCCGTAAGGCCCAAGCCCGTGCCGCCGGTTTCGCGCGAGCGAGAGCTTTCAACGCGCACGAAGGGATCGAACACCCGCTCCGCCATGTCGTCGGGAATGCCGGGACCGTCATCGCTGACGGTGAGGCGGGCCTCGCCCCCGGCATCGCCAAGCGCCACCCGCGCGCGTTCGCCATAGCGTACGGCGTTGCCGATCAGGTTCGAGACCATGCGTTTCAGGCTCACCTCACGCCCGGCAAACGCCAAGGTTTCCAAACCTGAGTAAGTGACGTCGTCGCCCGCTTGGCGGGCGTCTTCGCACAACCCACCCACCAGCGCCGCGAGATCCAGCGCCTTGCTCGGCTCGCCGGTCACATCGTCGCGGGCGAACTGCAAAGTGGCGGAAATCATCGCCTCCATTTCGTCCAAATCGTTCAGCATTTTTATGCGCTGCTCATCATCGTCGATGAATTCCGCACGCAGCCTGAGGCGCGTGATGGGGGTGCGCAAGTCGTGGCTGATGGCCGCCAGCATATGGGTTCTGTCCTTGACGAACGCCTGCAAGCGGCGCTGCATACGGTTGAACGCCGTGGCGGCGCGGCGCACTTCGCGCGGGCCGTCCTCGACCATCGGCGGGGCGTTGACATCGAGCCCCAACCGTCCCGCCGCCAACGCGAAACGGTTCAGCGGATTCGTCGAGCGACGTACAGCCCACACCGAAATGGCCACGACGACCAAAAAGGATAAAGCGCTGGGAAGGAAAAAGCGGGTGTGCCACAGCGGACGCACCGGAGCGGGCGGGGTGAGAAACGTCAACCAAGAGCCATCCCCCAGCTTGTAGCTGATCAACAGCACCGGACGAGACACATCCCCCCCGAACAAAACATGATTTGGCGGCGGATACGGTGCGCCGTGGTCTTGCATCATGCGCCCCATCGCATCTATATGACCTTGCCGCTCCATACGTTTGCGCCACTCCAGCATGCGCGAATGCGGCACCGCGCGCGAGGCGTTGCGGTAGCTGGTCATTTCGATGCGCAGGCTGTCTAGCGCGATATCGCCGAGAAATTCTTCCAGCGCACTGCGCACCTGACGCCCCTGCCAATCCAAATCCATCGGCGCGAGCGACGTTTCGCGGGTCCACGCGGCACGAAATCCAGGCGTTTCAAAAGAACGCGCCAATGTCGCGCGGTCGACGGGGGGCGCAAGTTCCACTTTGGTGATGATGTCCGATATGCGCTCCGCCCCATGCCAGCCGCCGATGGTCGGCAGCAGCGCACGACGTTCCATGAACTGATAGGCGAACGAAATCATGGTGGTGAACACGATGCCCATCAACAGCACCGACAACGTTCGCCCCATGATCGTTTGCGGCAACATGCTCAATCGGGCTCCTCTGGCGAACCGGAAACGGTGACGGTGGGCGTGAACATATACCCGCCGCCGCGCACCGTTGTGATGAAAGTCGGCCTTTTCGGGTCGGGCTCAATTTTTTTGCGCAACCGACTGACCTGCACATCGACAGCGCGATCGAACGGTTGGGCATCGCGCCCACGCGCCATGTCCAGCAGTTGATCGCGGTTGAGCACGCGTCCCGGATGGGTGACGAAGGCATGTAAGAATTCGAACTCACCCCCGCTGATGGTCACCTGAACGCCATCGGGATTGCTCAGCGCGTGCGAGTTGAGATTGAGCGTCCAGCCCGCGAAATTGCAAATTCGGTCCTCGCAGTCCTGGCCCGCATGGCCCACGGGCAAAGCCTCGAAACGCCGCAAGACCGCTTTTATGCGCGCCAACAGCTCACGCGGATTGAACGGCTTGGCCAGATAGTCGTCCGCGCCCATCTCCAGACCGACGATACGATCCGTTTCCTCACCCATGGCGGTGAGCATGATGATCGGTGTGGCCCCGCCTTGAGCCGCGCCGCTCGCGCGCAGTTTCCGGGTCAGGGCCAAGCCGTCCTCGCCCGGCAACATCAAATCCAAAACGATCAAGTCGATGGCGCCGCCTTCAAGGACGGCGCACATCTCACGGCCATCCGCGGCCATGCTCACACGCAGGCCGTGCTTGACCAAAAATCGTTTGAGCAGGTCCCGAATTTCATGATCGTCATCGACGATGAGAATATGGGGCGTTCTTTCCATGGACCCAATATAACGCCTTTTTACAAAGCCGCGCCGTGAACTTGGTAACAAAATGTTACCTCGTTTGGTCTGGAAACACGGCGTTACAAATCCCCTCTTTTCAGACAAACGCCCGCAACCCTCCCGGCGCAAAGTAGAGGCTGTAAGGGATGATCGTCATCCCCTTCCGTTTCAACCAAATGGCTTGGAGACACACCATGAAAACCCAAACGCTCGTCATCACCACACTCGCCGTCGTTGTCGGTTTGGGGGCATTGAGCATCGGCGGTGCCTATGCCCACGGCCCCGGCGGTCAAGAGCAATCTTCAATGGGAATGGGGATGCGCATGATGGACCAAGGCTACGCCCGGATGCACCAAGGCTACGCGATGATGCACCAAGGCCAAGGTCATGGCCGCAACATGATGGACGGCGATGTGAACTTCGGCGATTGCTCAAAAGGTCAAGGGCAAGCCCTTGAGACGCCGCTCACGCTCGACGATGTCCGCTCGAACCTTGAGAAGCGATTGGAACGTCATGACAATGGCCGGCTGAAAGTCGGCTCCGTGACGGAACAAAACGATAAAACCATCATTGCCGAAATCGTCACGGTCGATGATTCGCTGGTGCGCCGAATCGCCATCGACAAAACCACCGGCCGCCACACACCCGTTAAGTAACGCGGCCCCAAAACGGGTTCAGCACGAGTTTAACACGGGCGCGATACAGGCCCGGCCCTCCCCCGACGGGTGGGGTCGGGCCTTGTTTTCTGGTCTAAAATGGTCCTAATTGCACATTGAGCAACGAAGTCCCCGAATTGGCGTATCGCTTTGCTTTTCGTATAACCAAAAAAGACTATACTGAATAATAGACAACTATTGGGGATGCACTTGACGCAGACACACCTCCACGTTGCACGCTCAGCGATAACCGCCATGGTGACGGCGGCAATTTCGTTTGCGCTTTGCCTTGATGCGGCGCTAGCCGATCACGATGAATGGCGTGGCGGGCCGGTTTCCCCTTTACCCGAGCATGCGCCTGATGTGGACCCCCGTAAGGTTCGGTTGGGTGATGATCTGTTCCACGATACGCGCCTGTCCGCCGACGACACCATCAGTTGCGCGAGCTGCCACAACCTCGACAGCGGCGGCGTGGACGGCTTGGAAAAACCGATCGGCATTGGTGGAAAACATGGATCGGTCAACACCCCGACCGTGTTCAACAGCGCCTACAACTTCACCCAGTTCTGGGATGGCCGTGCGGAAAACCTGGAAGAACAGGCCGCCGGGCCCGTTCACAATCCGGTGGAAATGGGATCAAATTGGGATCAGGTCGTCACCAAATTGGAGCGCGACGCCGACATCCGCGCGGCGTTTCACGCCCTCTACGGCGATGGCGTCACAGCCGCCAACATCGTCGACGCCATAGCGACCTTCGAACGCACGTTGGTCACCATCAACGCCCCGTTCGACCTCTACCTCAAAGGCGACAAGTCCGCCATCAGCGCTCAAGCCGTACGCGGATACGAACGATTTCAGTCCTATGGGTGCGCCGCCTGCCATCAAGGCGTCAACGTCGGCGGCAACATGTATCAGGCCATGGGGGCAATGGGCGACTACTTCGGCGACCGCGGCAACGAGCATGAGAGCGACATGGGTCGCTATCAAATCACAAAACGTGAAGAAGACCGTCATGTCTTCAAGGTGCCGAGCCTGCGTATGGTGGCGCAAACCGCACCGTATTTCCATGACGGCAGCGCCAAAACGCTTGAGGATGCCGTTCGTCATATGGCCAAGTATCAACTGGGACGCGACGACATGCCCGAAACGGACGTGGAGGACATCATTGCGTTTTTGAAAAGCCTCGCCGGTAAATACGAGAGATTCAATCCGCAATGACCCGCGCCTCCCGCCCACTTCCGTTTCTTCTTTTGGCCGCAACCGCGGTGCTGGTGGTGATTTTTTCCTTTCAGACCCGCTTGCTGGACCTGGACCGCCACAACGCCGCGGCGCAAGATCTATTGCATCTCAAACAGTTGGACACCCGGTTAAACGAAGAAACCCTCAAGGCGGTGTCCTTGCAGCTGATGGACTATGACGGCATCGTCAGAACCGTCACGCGCATGAAAAAACTGAGCAAAAAGCTGCACAATCCCGAAACCGGCCTCTATGGCCTTGTCGATCCGGTGCTCGACAAACAGCTCAATACTTTCAAATCCCTGATGTTGACTAAATTCGATCTGGTCGAGTCCGTCAAGACGCGCACGGCGATCGTCCGCAACACAGTGAACTACCTGCCCCTGGAAATCGCCCGCATCACGACCGACCGTCACGATCCGCAGGTGATTGAGATGCACAAATTGCTCAGCGCGGTTCTGTTTTACAACCTCACACCCAACGAAAGCAGCCGCCGCAGCGTTATCGCCGCTAAAACCGAATTGCAAAAAGCGGATCTCAACGCTCAAGACCGGACCGACATCAACAAGGTCTTGGTTCACGTCAACGCAAACCTGGAGGCCAACGACGCCATCACCGCCAGTATGGTGAAATTCCTTGAGCTGCCGACAACCGAAACGTTGGAGAAAATCTTCGACGAGCACACGGATTTTTCCGTCGAGCGCATTCGGACCGCGAACCAGTTTCGCATTGTGCTGCTGGGCCTCTCCCTCGCCCTGTTCGCCGGCCTCGCCTATGCCCTGCTGCGTTTGCGCAAAGCCCACGACTTGGCGGAACGCACTTCACGCCAGTTTCGCGACGCCGCACAAAGCATCAGCGAAGGGTTCGCCTTTTTCGACTGCAACGGACGACTTTCCTTTTGGAACAGCACCTTCGAACGGCTTCACAAGAACATCGGCGAAGCCCTGCGCACCGGCGTCACAATTGATGAATTTCATCAAGCTTGCGTCGATCGACACCTCTACGACGATATTGTATTCGACGAAGATTTCCGACATGACGACATCGGGCAGGTCCTCGGCCATCCATATGTCGTCAAATCAAGCACCGGCGTGTGGATGCTGGCCAGCGACAACCGTATGGCTGACGGCGGCACCGCCAGCGTGCGCGTCGACATCACCGACAGCAAGCACTTGGAAGAGCAACTGCGCAAATTGTCGCGCGCCGTCGAGCAAAGTCCCGCCAGCGTGATGATCACCGACACCGACGGCGTCATCACGTATATCAATCCAAGATTCGAGGCCGCCACGGGGTATTCAGCCGAGGAAGCCATCGGTCAAAAAGCAAACTTGGTCAGTTCCGGCGAAAAAGACGTGGGTGAATACGCCCAACTTTGGAAGACCATCTCAAACGGCGGCGAATGGCGTGGCGAATTTCACAACAAGCGCAAGGACGGCACGCTGTTTTGGGAATTCGCGTCCATCTCGCCGATCAAGAACGAGCGTGGCGAGATCACATCTTTCCTCGCCGTCAAGGAAGACATCACGGAGCGCAAGAACGCCATCTCGCAGCTGATTGCAGCCAAGGAACAAGCCGAACTGGCCAGCAACGCCAAGACCCAATTTCTCGCCAACATGAGCCACGAACTGCGCACACCGCTCAACGCCATCATCGGTTTTTCGGAAATGATCAAAGAGCAGATGTTCGGCCCAGTCGGCAACGACAATTATATTGAGTACAGCACCAACATCCTGACCTCGGGCCAGCATCTTCTGGGGGTGATCAACGACATTTTGGATGTCTCGCGCATTGAAACCGGCACCATGGAAATCCGTGAAGATAGCCTCGACATTGCCGAGCTGTGTTACACCTGCTTGGACATGGTGCAGCCTCAGGCTGCCTCCGCTAAGTTGACGTTACGCGGCGCCATTCAAGACGGAATGCCACGGCTGCACGGCGATACCACACGGATGAAGCAGATCATCCTCAACTTGCTGAGCAACGCCATCAAGTTCACCCCCCGAGGGGGCAAGGTCGACTTGCTGGTGCATCAAGACGATAACGGCGAGACCGTATTGATCGTGCGCGACAGCGGATACGGCATTCCCCACGATAAACAGCAAACGATCCTTGAGCCGTTCGTCCAAGTCAGCGACATCTATACCCGCAACCACGAGGGCAGCGGCATGGGCTTGTTCTTGGTGAATTCGTTCGTCAAGCTGCATGGCGGTTCGTTGGCGATCGAAAGCGAGATCGATACCGGCACCACCGTCACCATCCACCTGCCCGCCAAGCGCACCATCGCAGCCTGAACGGCTGCCCTCTTGGAGCCCATCTGGAAATTAGGCTCAAGACTTATTCATTTCCCCTATTGGGACGCAATTACTTCACCAATCGTTAATTACCCATAATTGCGAATAAAAATCATTTTACACTCATGAAGAGATTCGCTAGCGTACCTCGCGTAGGGGCAGGTGGCGCTTACCGCATGGCGCGCCGCTAAAAAAAGTCCCATTTACCACAACCCGAAATGGAAAAAGAGGTATGTCCTATGAAACGGCTTTTGAGTTTCGCGACGGCGGCGTTGGTCTTCGTCCCATGTTTGGCCGGGGCCAGTACGTTGATGACGGATGCGCAAGACACCTTCAAGCCGATCCCATCCATGATCCCGGCGGTCAAGGATAATGTCATCACGCATGACAAGATTAAACTCGGCAAGATGCTGTATTTCGATCCGCGCCTGTCGGCGAGCCAACTGATCTCGTGCAACACCTGCCATAACCTCGGCATGGGCGGGGACGACAACGAGGAAACATCAATCGGTCACGGCTGGTCGAAGGGCCGACGCAATGCACCAACGGTCTTAAACGCCGTGTTCAACATTGCTCAGTTTTGGGATGGCCGGGCGGAAGATTTAAAAGCGCAAGCCAAGGGGCCCGTGCAGGCTGGGGTGGAGATGCACAACACCCCCGCCATTGTCGAGAAAACCTTAAAAAGCATCCCCACGTATGTCGCAAATTTCAAAAAAGCCTTTCCCGGCAATGCTCAACCGGTCAATTTCAATAACATGGCCAAAGCGATCGAAGCGTTCGAGGCAACCCTGATCACGCCGGGATCGCGCTTCGACCAGTATCTGGAAGGCGAGGAAAAAGTTTTGTCCGCGCAGGAAAAAAACGGCCTGAAGCTGTTCATGGACAAGGGCTGCGCATCTTGTCACAACGGCGTCAACGTGGGCGGCGCGAACTATTACACCTTTGGCGTGATGGAGAAGCCGGGCGCGGACATCCTTCCCAAAGAGGACAAAGGACGGTTTGAGGTGACAAAGACCGCCGACGATTCCTATGCCTTCCGCGCCGGTCCGTTGCGCAATATCGAATTGACGGCGCCGTATTTCCATAGCGGCAAGGTGTGGACATTGGAACACGCCGTCGCCATCATGGGCCAGAGCCAGCTGGGCGAAAAACTGACGGACCGGGAGGTCGGGGACATCACGGCGTTTTTGAAGACGCTGACCGGCGAGCAGCCGAGAATCGAATACCCGATCCTGCCGATCAGCACGGCATCGACGCCGAAACCGGCAATCATGACGCAGTGACCGGCGCGAGCGCTGTAGAAAAGAAAAAAAGCCCGGCTCACGCCGGGCTTTTTTGCCATCGAACGATCATTTCTTAATGGGGCCCTTGCCTTAATGAGACATCAAAACCGGCACCGTCATGTGCTCAAGCATATGACGGGTTGCGCCGCCCAGGACCAATTCACGCCACCGCGCATGTCCGTATGCGCCCATCACGATCAGATCGGCACCGAAGTCCGCAGCCTGCGACAGCATCCGCGCGCCGGCTTCCATATCGCCCGATTGAACGTGGTGCGCCTCTGCTTTGACGCCATGGCGCGCCAAATGGGCCACCACATCCATCCCCGGCCCGTCGGGACCCGCCCCCACCTCGGGGTCGATGCACAGCACACGCACCTCGTCGGCTTCCTGTATCAAAGGCAGTGCGTCGCCTAAAGCCCGTGCGGCGGCGCGGCTGCCATCCCAAGCGATCAGCGCGCGTTTCCCGACAACGCCGAACGACCCGGCGTATGGCACGGCCAAAACGGGCCGCCCCAGCGAGAGCGCCAAACGTCCGGCAATGTCTTCACTGACCGCAAGTCCCGGCTCATCCGGGCTCGCTTGGCCGACAATCGCCAAATCCGCATAACGGCCATAAAGCTGTATGCCTTCAATGAGGTCGCCGCGCAACGACACCCACCGCGAAGATAGGTCTTTGGCCGCGAAGGCCTGCGCAAACGCAGCCTTGGCCTCGGCGGCCATGTCCTCGGCGAAGCGGTTTTGAACGTCGATGACCTCTGCGCCCAATTGGGCCTCGATATAAGGGGGAATGTCGGGCGGTGTGGTGACATGCACCCCGACCACGTGCGCGCCATACCGGGTAGCCAGTTGGGTCGCCACGTCAACGCACCCTTGACGGGCCGATTGCCCGACATGAACGATAATGTCCTTGATCGCCATTGCAAATCTCCTCGCGGCGTTGCTACCCTCTAGTTCCATTTAAGACCCATCCCTTGAGTGCTGTCCATGGTCTTCGGTGCGCAAAAAAGATTGCTCTGCATCCGGCGATGACCGAAGCTACGGACACCCACTTCAAACACAGACGAAGGCCGCCATGAGCACCCGTTTACCGAACTCGACCGCCCAGCGTGACGTGGACTCCCTGATCCACCCCTACACCAATTTGAAGGCCCATCAAGAAACCGGGCCTTTGGTGATTACACGCGGCGAAGGCGTGAAGGTCTACGGCGAAGACGGCGCGGAATATATCGAAGCCATGGCCGGGCTGTGGTGCACGTCGCTGGGCTGGAACGAGCAACGCCTCATCGACGCCGCCACCGATGCCCTACAACGCCTGCCGTTTTATCATTCATTCACTCACAAAGTGCCCGATGTCACCGTCGATCTGGCGGAAAAACTGCTTGAACTCGCACCCGTCAAAATGGGCAAGGTGTTTTTCGCCAATTCCGGTTCCGAAGCCGTGGACACGGCGCTGAAGCTGGTGTGGTACGTGAACAACGCGCGCGGCAAACCGAACAAGAAAAAGGTCATCGCACGTGAAAAAGCTTATCACGGCGTGACCGTCGCGGGGGCGAGCCTCACCGGCCTGCCCGCCTGTCAAAACGATTTCGACGTGCCCATCGCGGGCGTGCTGCGCACCGGCTGCCCGCACCACTACCGCTTCGCCAATGAAGGCGAGTCGGAAGAGGACTTCTCGACCCGCTTGGCCGATGAGCTTGAACAATTGATCGTGTCCGAGGACCCGGACACGGTCGCCGCCATGTTCGCCGAGCCAGTCATGGGCGCTGGCGGCGTGATCGTTCCGCCCGCGACGTATTTCGAAAAAATCCAAGCGGTGCTGAAAAAATACGACGTGATGCTGATCGCCGACGAAGTCATTTGCGGCTTCGGACGCACGGGCAACATGTGGGGCAGCCAGACGTACGATCTGAAACCCGACATGATGACCATGGCCAAGGCGCTGTCGTCGGCATACATCCCCATTTCCGCCCTGATGGTCAGCGACGAAATTTTCGCCGACATGGTCAAGGAAAGCGAGAAACTCGGCACGTTCGGCCACGGCTTTACTTACGGCGGCCATCCGGTGGCGTGCGCGGTGGCGTTGGAAACGTTGAAAATCTATGAAGAGCGCAACATCGTCGATTATGTCCGGGGAATTTCCCCAGCGCTGCAAAACGGCTTGCGGGCATTCCAAGAGCACCCCTTGGTGGGCGAAGTGCGCGGCGTCGGTCTGGTCGGTGCCGTGGAGCTGGTCAAAGACAAAGCCACCCGCGAAAGCTTCGATGCGAAGCTCGGCGTCGGCATGAAATGCGCCAAATTCATGCAAAACGGCGGGGTCATCAGCCGCGCCATGGGCGATGCGCTGGCGTTCTCGCCACCGTTGATCATCACCGAGGACGAGATCGCGGACATGCTGTCACGCTTCGCCAAAGCCCTGGACCAGACCTTGGAATGGCTTCAATCCGAAGGCCATTTCGCCCCCTAATAGCCCCATTTGCGCCTCAGAGTGGTGCCATGTTTGGAAAAACAACACAATTTGAGTGCGAAATCTTGCGGAAATTCGGTCGATTCGAGTAAGATAGGCCCAACAAAATAAGAACGAAGCATGCGCCGGTCGTGGTAAACACGCCTTAACGTTCGACAAACCGGCCTTGCCCTTGCGGAGGAATCCATGAACTACCAGCAGTTCTTCACCGACAAAATCGCCGAATTGAAGGCGGAAGGCCGTTACCGTGTGTTCGCCGACTTGCAGCGCCAAGCGGGAAAGTTCCCCACGGCCTACGTGCACCGGAACGGCGAGGTCAAAGAAATCACGGTGTGGTGTTCCAACGACTACATGGGCATGGGACAGAACCCTAGCGCGATCAAGGCCATGCAGGACATCGCCGGCAGTTACGGCGTCGGCGCGGGCGGCACGCGCAACATTTCCGGCACCATGCACGAACATGTGCTACTGGAAGCCGAGTTGGCCGATTTGCACAACACCGAAAGCGCGCTGATCTTCCAGTCGGGCTGGATCGCCAACATGACGACACTGTCGACCATCGGCGCCATGATCCCCGGTTGCGTGATCATTTCCGACAGCAAGAACCACAACTCGATGATCGAAGGCATTCGCCATTCGCGTGCGCAAAAGCACATTTTCCGCCATAACGATCTCGACGACTTGGAAAGCATCCTCAAAACCATCGACCCCGCACTTCCCAAAATGATCGCGTTCGAAAGCGTTTATTCCATGGACGGCGACATCGCTCCGATCAAGGAAATCTGCGATCTGGCCGATCAATACGGTGCGATGACGTTCTTGGACGAAGTGCACGCCGTGGGGCTCTACGGCCAACGCGGCGCGGGCGTTGCGGAACGCGACGGTGTGATGGACCGCATCACCATCATCCAAGGCACGCTGGCGAAAGCCTTCGGCGTGATCGGCGGTTACATCGCGGGCAGCCAGTCGATGTGCGATTTCGTGCGCAGCTACGGCACCGGATTTATCTTTTCCAGTTCGATGCCGCCGGCCGTCGCCGCGGCCGCGCGCACCAACGTCAATCATCTGAAAAACCACAACGAATTGCGCGAACGCCATCAAGAACGCGCCGCCACGTTGAAGCGGCGTTTTCGCGACGCAGGCATCCCGGTGATGAACAGCGTCAGCCACATCGTGCCGGTGCTGGTCGGCGACGCGGTACTGTGCAAGCAAGCCTCCGACGACCTGATGGAACGCCACAATATTTACGTTCAGCCGATCAATTACCCCACCGTGGAGCGCGGTGCCGAACGCCTGCGCTTCACTCCCACCCCGCACCACACGGACGAACACATTGACCGCCTGATCGAAGCGATCAAGGAAGTGTGGGGGCGTTTGGGGCTGAAAGCCGCCGCTTAAATTCGCAATCCAGTTGTTACGTTCATTTGGCACACTCTCTTTGAAGCTAAAGGAGAGAGCCCTTGATACTGAACGACCACCAAATACGCGAACTGTGCCTGGACGCGGAACCTCAACTCCCGTTGGTTGCACCCTTTGAAGGTGGCTTGGTGTCGCAAGCCGGGGGACAGCGCATCATTTCTTACGGGTTGTCGTCGTTCGGTTACGATGCGCGCCTGGACCGAACCTTTAAGATCGCCACCAACGTCTCACCCCTGACCGTGGTCGATCCCAAGGTCGAGCATTCCGCCGCCTACATCGAACAAGAAGGCGACGAGGTTTTGATCCCGCCACATGGTTTTGTGTTGGCGCAAACGTTGGAATATTTCCACATGCCCGATGACGTGATCGCCATCTGCCTGGGTAAATCGACTTATGCGCGGACCGGCATCATCGTCAACGTCACGCCGCTGGAGCCCGGCTGGCACGGCCATGTGACGTTGGAAATCAGCAACACCAACAGCCTGCCCGCGCGCGTCTATGCCGACGAGGGCATCTGCCAATTTCTGTTTTTCAAAGGCGAGCGCCCTGCCACCACGTACCTGGATCGCGGTGGCAAATACATCGGACAAACCGAAATCACCCTGCCCAGGGTTTAACATTTCCCAGATAGGCAAACGACAGCGGCCCGGCAATTAAGATCTATTTTCTTTGTTTAACAGGGGTTTGCAGGACGCCTCCCCCTGCCCATATTGTGGTGCAGCACAATCGTGACCGCCTAACGGCACTTCGCTATAATGGTCATGATTCTCAAGGAGATGTGCGCCCCGCCATGTTTGCCGACAACACCCTGACGCCCAAGGAAGCGATTCGCCTGTGCGCGCTCGGCACTCTTGCGCTCTCCAAACAGCCCTTGCGTTACAGTGAGTTGGCCAGCGCCATCCGCCATTTCACCAGCCGCATCACCGGCCCGTCTTTGGACATTATGGGCACCTCGATCGAACTTTTGAAATTCGAGGGGTTGGTGGAAGCGATCGACGGCATCGGCATGGAAGACGACGCGCAACTGCGTCTCACCCAAAAAGGCACGCAAGAGCTCAAAACCTTGATGACATCGCGCATCCGCTCGGCAGGCGGCGAGGTCAACAAACTGATCACCACCTTGAAGCTGCGGTTCTTGCACCTTTTGGAACCCGCCGCCCAGTGCGAACAAATCGATTTGCTGATTGAAAACTGCGACACCGAACTGGCGCGACTGGACGATCTACGCGCCCATCATAACGAAGACCCCGGCTATTTGGGCGCATGGCTGGATCACGACATCGACCAGCTTGAAGCTCATCTGGACTGGCTGGAAGCGTTCCGCAAGGGCCTTAGCGCATCGCAGTTGTAATCGAATTTTGGATGAGTTGCCGCTTCAGACCTTTCCGCCGACCAGGGTGAGGCCCATCAAGAGTTGACGGCCTTCACTGCCACCGTCGCCTTTGAGCTCTTTGGTGATGATCACCCGCATGGCGTCGATGTGGACCTTGATCATATTCAATTCCCGTGGACCGACGGTGTCCATTTTCTCAACCAAGCGGCACAATTGATCGCCGATCGAGGTCATCAAATCGTAGCCGAAGCTGCCACCCTGGCCCTTCATGTCGTGGGCGATCTGAAATACGTTGTCGAGGTTCGCCTTGACGTCGCCCTCGCCTTCCTTCAGTTGGTGATAAGCTTTGTCAAGGCGCACGAGATCTTCTTTCACCCACTCCAAGTAATCATCGGCGAGGTTCGCGATCACATCCTCGGCTTTGGCCAAAGCTTCAAGATCGACCGCACCGGGACCGCCTTTTTCAACCTTGTTTTGCAAGGTTTGCGGAGGCTTTATCACTTGAGCTTGCGGGGGCTTATCGTCTGACATTCGGGTATTCCTGTGCACATGCGGGTCTTGCCCGCCTTTTCAATGTTTCGTCCTGTGCGGAATGCCCTACTCGGGGCTTCCGGGGGGTGAAAAGCTATCTTGAACCGTCGGCTCGCCCACATCAACCGTTCAGCAAGGCGTTGATTTCATCCTGAGACAACTCCGGCGCATCGCCGTCACCATCGCCGCCACCATCGCCACCACCGCCACCACTCCCCGGTACGGGCTCCATCTCCGATTTACGCCGTTCCGGGCCATTGTAATTCGGGTTGGTTTTGCGCCGCCGATCCGGGCCGAAGTACAGGCCGGCACGCACGAACGGGCGTGGGTTTTCGATAATGGAGCGAATCCGCGAATAGAGTTTTTTCGCCGAAATGGGTTTGGCCAAAAATTCATGAACGCCACTGTCGCGCGCTTCCATCACGCGGTTCATTTCGGTGTGCCCGGTCAGCATGATGATCGGCACGAAAGGATTGGGGCTGTCGGAACCGGTGCGCACCATGCGCACGAAATCCAGACCGTCCAACGGCGACATGTTCCAGTCGCAAATGATCACATCGGCGGGAAAGTGACGCAATTCTTTGAACGCATCCGCGCCGTCGGATGCTTCTAGCACGTTCTTCACGCCAAGCGCATGCAAGATGCTCTTGACCAGCGCCCGCATGTGCTTGTTGTCATCGACAATCAAGAAATTCAGTCGTGACAGGTTATAATCAGACATACACACTCACACCCAAAGGGCTGTTCAGAGGATCGCCTTCAAGGACCGAATTACGAGCATATTGGTGAATTGCCCGTCGCGCCAGTTAAACAATGCCTAATGGCTTCCCATTTAACCGTATTCTCACCATTTAAAAGCCGTAAATCCAGTGATTTCTATAACATTTCAATCGGTTGATCCCCGGAGCGCACCTGCCCCCCTTTACGCACACGCCACATAAGACTACATCTGATAATTCGAGTTCCAGCTTTGCTCATTGTCACCTACAAACCAGCAAGATTCTCAAAAAATGCACGAATTCATCCACGTCAGCGGCGCGCGCGAACACAATTTGAAAGACATCGAGGTCAAAATCCCCCGCGACAAACTGGTCGTGATCACGGGATTGTCGGGTTCGGGCAAGTCTTCGTTGGCGTTCGACACCATTTACGCCGAAGGCCAGCGACGCTACGTCGAAAGCCTTTCGGCCTATGCCCGCCAGTTTTTGGAGCTGATGTCCAAGCCAGATGTGGACCTGATCGAAGGCCTTTCGCCGGCGATTTCCATCGAACAGAAGACCACCAGCCGCAATCCACGCTCGACCGTCGGCACAGTCACGGAAATTTACGATTACATGCGTTTGCTGTGGGCGCGCGTCGGCGTGCCGCATTCGCCCGCCACGGGCCTTCCCATCGAAAGCCAAACCGTCAGCCAAATGGTCGACCGGGTGATGACGATGGAAACCGGCACGCGTCTGTATCTGTTGGCGCCCATCGTACGCGGGCGTAAGGGTGAATACAAAAAAGAGCTGCAAGACCTGGCTATAAAGGGCTATCAGCGCGTCAAGGTGGACGGTGAAATCCATGACATTGAAGACGTCCCCCCGCTCAACAAAAAAATCAAGCACGACATCGAAGTCGTGGTGGACCGTTTGGCCCTCAAAGAAGGCCTCGAAACTCGTTTGGCCGACAGTTTCGAAACCGCGCTGGGCCTCGCCGACGGTCTGGCGTTCACCGAAGACGCCAAAACCGGCGAGCGCACCACCTTTTCCGCCAAGTTCGCCTGCCCGGTGTCCGGGTTCACCATCGACGAGATCGAACCCAGGTTGTTTTCGTTCAACAACCCGTTCGGCGCGTGCCCGTCATGCGACGGCTTGGGCACCGAAATGTATTTCGATCCCGAACTGGTGATCGCCGACGACCGCCTGACCTTGGCCCAAGGCGCGATCGCGCCGTGGTCGGGCTCATCATCGCCATATTACAACCAGACCCTGGAAAGCCTCGCCAACCACTTCGGCTTTAATCTGCAAACGCCGTTCGCGGATCTCGACAAGGCCATTCAAGACAAGCTGCTGTACGGCACCGACGGCGAAGCCGTACTGATGCACTACGACGACGGGCGCAAAAACTATCAGGTCACCAAGCCTTTCGAGGGGGTGGTCCCGAACATGGAGCGACGCTGGCTGGAAACCGACAGCAATTGGGTGCGCGACGAATTGGGCAAGTACCAGACCGTGACCAAGTGCGAAGCGTGCGGCGGACATCGCCTCAAACCCGAAGCCTTGGCGGTTAAAATCGATAGGCTGAACGTGTCCGAAGTCACCGACATGCCCATCGATGAAGCCGCCCAATGGTTTATGAACGTCGAAAAAAGTCTCACCAAAAAGCAAAGCGAAATCGCCCGACGCATTTTGCGCGAAATCAACGAACGCTTGGGCTTCTTGGTCAATGTGGGCCTGGAGTATCTGACCTTGGCGCGGGCCTCAGGCACGCTGTCGGGTGGGGAAAGCCAGCGCATCCGTTTGGCGTCGCAGATCGGTTCGGGGTTGACCGGGGTGCTTTACGTTTTGGATGAGCCGTCCATCGGCCTGCATCAACGCGACAACGACCGATTGTTGGAAACCTTGAAGCGGCTGCGCGATCTGGGCAACACCGTGATCGTGGTCGAACACGACGAAGACGCCATCCGCATAGCGGACTATCTGCTCGATCTCGGCCCCGGCGCGGGCGTGCATGGCGGCGAAGTGATCGCGCGCGGCACGCCTGAAGAGGTGATGGCGGAACCCAAAAGCCTCACCGGCCAATACCTCACCGGCAAACGGTGTGTTGAAGTGCCCACCAAACGCCGACCGGGACGCAAGGACCAGCACATTTCCGTCATCGGAGCCACCGCCAACAACCTGCAAAACGTCGATGTGGACTTCCCGTTGGGCACGTTCACCTGCGTCACCGGGGTCTCAGGCGGCGGCAAGTCGTCTTTGGTGATTGAGACGCTCTACAAGGCCCTGGCGCGGCGCCTGCACGGCGCACGCCTGCACGCGGGTGCCCACGAGCGCATCGACGGGGTCGAGTTTATCGACAAGATCGTCGATATCGACCAATCGCCCATCGGCCGCACGCCGCGCTCCAACCCCGCCACCTACACCGGAGCGTTCACACCGATCCGTGAATGGTTCGCGGGCCTGCCGGAATCGCAACGGCGCGGCTACAAGCCCGGACGGTTCAGCTTCAACGTCAAGGGTGGGCGCTGCGAAGCGTGCCAAGGCGACGGCGTGATCAAAATCGAAATGCACTTCCTGCCTGATGTCTACGTCGAATGCGATGTGTGCAAAAGTAAGCGCTACAATCGCGAAACCCTGGACATCCAATTTCGCGGCAAGTCCATCGCCGACGTGTTGGACATGACCGTCGAAGAAGGCGTCGAGTTCTTCAAGGCGGTGCCGTCGATCCGCGACAAGCTCGCGACGCTGAACCAAGTGGGGCTCAGCTACATCCACCTCGGCCAGCAAGCCACCACGCTGTCAGGCGGCGAGGCGCAGCGCGTCAAACTGGCCAAAGAGCTGTCCAAACGGGCCACCGGAAAAACGCTGTATATCTTGGATGAGCCGACCACCGGGCTGCATTTCGAAGACATCAAAAAGCTGTTGGAAGTGCTGCACACATTGGTCGATCAGGGCAACACCATGATCGTCATCGAACACAATCTGGAGGTCATCAAAACCGCCGATTGGATCATCGACCTCGGCCCCGAAGGCGGCTCCAAGGGGGGCGAAATCATCGCCGAGGGCACGCCGGAGGCGGTCGCCAAGGTGAAAAAGAGCTACACCGGAAAGTACCTCGCGCCGCACCTCAAAAAACGCAAAGCCGCAAAGAAAAGCTGACTTCCAAGAGAAGTTCGTTGCTTGCAGCCCCAATCGCACAGCGGCTTTAACTCCACACCCTTTCTTCCTCGCTGACCACAACAACAATGCATTATGGTTGTACTTCGTATCGCCTGATACGTGTATAATACTGTCATATCTGGCAGTAGCCTTTAGAGGGTAAACGGCGCTAATACTTCAACTCTTTACTGAAGCAAGGCGGCTTGACATGGCGCAAAAACAAATGCGTTTTGAAAGCAAGTTGTCGAAACGTGAAGCTGAATGCCTGTCCTGGATCGCCAACGGGAAAACATCGTCGGAAGTGTCTCAAATTCTTGGCATAACCGCACGCACGGTCAATTTTCATGTAAACAAATCTATGGAGAAATTCGACGCGGTGAACAGAACTCACCTCGTCGCTTTGTTTGTAAAATCCTATCTCTCCGCCGCTATTGAGGAAGCTGCACGCCACAGAATGTGCGAAGTCTGCCCCCTTCAGTTCGGCGACATAGTTCTCGATGCAAACGTTACCGACATTGTCTGCCGTTACGTCTGCGGCAAAAAATAATCCACCCAAAATGCGTGGCGCTCACCATGATGATTCTCAATCGCGCACATCTGATTGAATTGTTCGATCGCATTCGAAAAGTACACGTCGATGACGTGATTGACGGTTGGCGTCGAAAATTGAGTACCGAGCACACCTTGTGTCAAACCTGCCCTTTCGAAGACATGATGGGACGGCGCTGTTGTTGCATGTGTCTGGAATCGAGCCTTGCCGACACTTCGCTACGCCTGCACGACGACCCGGAAATCGAGGACCGCATCCCCGCGGTGATTTCCTCGGTCAAGTCGCACCGCTCTCAAAGTTGTGCGCAATGCGCCTCCGTCAAGACTTAAACGGCCTCACCAAAACGTCTTGGTCTTGCCAAAACGTTTCCACGCGGTGAGCAGATCGCCTTCACGCAGCGTCTGGGCGTGCATGTACCAGCCTTCGACCATACCTGCCGCACGGTGAAGCATCGCCACATTTGCGCCCCTGGCACCCTCGGCAAGGTCCGCCATCAAGCGTTCCGCCGTGGCCAAGTCGTTCAAGTGCCCCAGACTTTCCTGGAGCGCTTTGAGACTGCGCAGGTAGGACCGGGAGCTTTTGGCGGGGTAGAGTTCGGCAAAGAACTCGGCCGCGTAGCGCGCCTTCTTGATGGCGATGCGCAACGTATGGCGTTGCTCGATGGAAAGAGACTTGAGCCCTTTGCCCACCCGCACCAAGCGCTCATGGCGCTTGGACAAAATAGACTTGGCGATATGCGTCGCCGGTTCTTTTAAGGCGCGCGAAGACGCCGCTAAGGCGCGCGAAGACGCCGCTTGATTTTTATCGCTCCAGGACGAATTGGCGATCCACAGCAATGCATCGGTGAGCAGACACGCGTAGGGCTGGCTGTGAATCATGGCATCCACATCCCGATAGGCCTGATCCAACCGCTGCTGTGCGCGTATCCTCATAATCGCGAGCGCCGGGTCGTTTTCGAAACCGGTTTCGACGGCGCCAAGCACTTCATCCAAAAACACATCCCAATCGCGCGCGGGCCCTAACGCGGACCCTGCCTCCTTGAGGGCTTGGCTCAACTCTTCATAGCTTCCTTTGGGCAACAGTTTTTTATACGTGGTGATGACCGAGCGCATCCGCCGCAAGGCGACACGCATTTGATGCACGCCTTCGATGTGGCAACGTGTCAACACGCAGTCTTCGTTGGCGATGAGGTGTTTGAGCCCTTCCATGACCGATAAACGCAAAACATCTTCCGCACTGGCGTTTTTGCTCAGCTGTGGATTGCGCGCTTTCACCCACGCGTGCTCGCCATGCGCCAGGACGGCGCCGCGGTGCGCCTTGGTGCGGCTGGACAGCCGCGCCGGCACGCTGACAGCGATCAAGTGTGCAATCTTCAGCAGTTCGCCGACTTCACCTGATTTTTGCTCCAGTTCAAGCTCGTAGAGCGGGGTTTGCGCACCGCCCGCAAGCACCCGTCCTTGGTCGATTTCACACAAGATCACCGCGCCGCCGGGGGTGTGAAGCTCACGGCTCTGACGTTTGATGTCGGTGCTGTAAAGACTGACCAGTTTGGAAAGATTGACGCCCTTCAGCAGCGCCTTGATATCCCCATCGCGGCGCAACAACGATGCGTCCAAGTCCGGTCCCGGTACGGGCCATTCCCACTCATGACGCGCAAAGCCGGTGGCTGACGCGTCTTCGGCATTGGCCTTAAGACACTGTACATAGCGCCGACTTTCCTTGCGCACCCGTAAGGAAAGCCCGCGACGCAACAGTTTTTCGTCAGACGTATCGAAATAAGTCGCGCGCAGGGTTTTCGTTCGGGGACGCGTCGCCTGCATGGCCTGTAACTCAGGCGTGCGCCAAAGCTTGCGCACATCCGCAGCGTTGAGTTCGAACTTGAGCTCGACCTCCAAATTGCTCTTACCGACACCAAGAATACTCACCGTCTCCCCCCCCGTGCCTCACCCCGTACTAGCCCCGTGTCTCGCCCCGCGCCAGGCCCTTAATCTCCTAGACGATTTAGCGCAATACGATCATAGCACTCATGTCACTCAACAATGTGACATCAATATTACAGTTGGGAAAATTGTTCCTTTTTTTCAGCATGTTCGTTGCCTCAACATCCCTTCGGCGTCTATAATAATACGAGTGGGAAAGGTGTACCCTCCGGGCTTTCGCGGGAACTGCCATCCATCAGACCTCTAGCCCGGCTTTCGCGCTCTGTGGACTTACACAGGGAGGATTTGAATCATGGCCGGCAAAGAATTTGAATGGTCGGATAAGTTTTCCACCGACATTGCATCCATCGACGATCAGCATCGCGAATTGCTGTCCATGTCGCAGAACTTGCTAGAAGTTCTCTCTTCAGATACCGCCACCTTAGTTGAAAAACAGGCTGTGTTCAAAGAGTTGGTGGATCATGCGCTGGAGCACTTCGAATACGAAGAACGCGTCATGCGAAACATCTGTTATCCCGGCCTAAGCCACCATAAGCGCGAACACGATGAACTGCGTGCTGAAATTGCGCACATCACCAAAGATGTGATGCATGGGGAAGGCATTGACGATTGGAAAGGATTGGTCAGCCTCGTGCAAGTGTGGTTGTTGCGCCACATCGTCGCCAGCGATACCCCTATCCGCACTCACATGCAACGTGAAGACAACCCTGAAACAGATCAATAGCCTTTATAAAACAAAGCACTAAAGTACAAACCCGCCCTCTGTGACGCCCGTCACATATGACCCGCATGAAATTCTTTACAAAACGTAAAGAAAGCGACGCAATGTTGTCGCAATTTATGGGCAAAGTCACGGGCATGAACGATTTACAGTGCAAGCAAACGACCTGTTTTTATTGGGCTAAGGGCCGATGTACCAGCATCACGGCTTTGGACGCGGACAATTGTCGTCAATTTCGCGCAAAACATTACGCTCACAGGCTTACACCGCCGCGCCGCCTTGACCTCACCCAGATCCGTTGGCATCTCGATCAAGCCCATCAGGCCAGCCCTCAATTGCGCCAGAATTTACACTCTGAGGTCCGCGCCCAAGACAACATCAGGGACGACACCCGCCTCTAGCCTGAAACTGCTTTGGCCTGAAACTGCTTTGGCCTGAAACAACTTTGGTCGGTTAAGTCCGACGTATCAACAGATCAGCGCTTGTACGCCACCGGATACCCGGCGCGCTTCCAGCCGCTCATGCCGCCGCCCATAATCGCCAGATTTTTAAAGCCCTTCTGAAACAGAACGCGCGCCGCCCCAGGAGATCGATTGTCGGTACGGCATGTCACCACGATGGGATCGTTCTTGTAGGGCTCCAGTTGTTCTTCCAATTGCGACAGCTTGGCGCTGAGCGCGGACGCGTCCAAGTTCAGCGCCCCTTCGATATGGCCCAGATTTCCGGTGAATTCCCCCGCCGTGCGCACATCGATGACCAGAATGTTCTCGCCTGCATCCATGCGTTTTTTGACCTCGTCGGCTTTGACGAACGGAATGCCCAGCATTTTGGCCTTGATGCGCGGCAAAAAGCGCATGAATACGATCACGGCCACGCCGATCAGGACGAATTTGTAGGTTTCGGTCTGAAACTGCTCCACGGTGGGTCACTCCTCGTTAAACACGCGCCAGAGTTAGCCTTGCGCCCATCAAAGTGTCAAGTGCGCAAGCAAGGGATTGCCACGCGAAGCCCGGCGGACTAAGACTGCGGATATGACCCAAAACACTCATCCCATTCACGTGATCGGCGGCGGGCTCGCGGGCTCGGAAGCGGCTTGGCAAATCGCTCAGGTCGGCATCCCCGTCGTACTTCACGAGATGCGCCCCACCAAGACCACCCCGGCCCACCAAACCGGCGGACTGGCGGAGCTGGTGTGCTCCAATTCGTTGCGCGCCGACGACCACACCGCCAACGCGGTGGGCTTGCTGCACGAAGAGATGCGCCGCTTGGGCTCATTGATCATGCAGGCCGCCGATGAAAACCGCGTGCCCGCGGGCGGCGCGCTGGCGGTCGATCGCGACGGCTTTTCCGCCGCCGTCGAACAAGCGCTGAACGAACACCCGTTGCTCACCATAGAACGCGAAGAAATCACCGATCTCGAAAACCTGGATTGGAACAGCGTCATCGTCGCCACCGGGCCGTTGACCTCAGATGCCCTGTCGCAATCGATCCGTGCGATCACCGGGGCGGAGCAAATGGCCTTTTTCGACGCCATCGCGCCGATCGTTTACAAAGACAGCATCGATTTCGACAAAGCTTGGTATCAGTCGCGCTACGACAAGGGCGACGGTTCCGATTACATCAACTGCGCCATGGATAAAGAGCAATATCGCGCCTTCATCCTAGCGCTGCTCGACGCCGAAAAGCAGGACTTCAAGGATTGGGAAAAAGACACCCCCTACTTCGAAGGCTGCCTGCCCATCGAAGTGATGGCCGAACGCGGGGTCGAAACCCTGACGTTTGGGCCGATGAAGCCGGTCGGGCTGACCAACCCCAACGCCCCGGACAAGCGTTCTTACGCCATCGTGCAACTGCGCCAAGACAACGATCTGGGCACCCTGTGGAACATGGTCGGCTTTCAAACCAAGCTGACGTACGGCGAGCAAAAACGCATTTTCCGCACCATCCCAGGCCTGGAAAATGCCGAATTCGCGCGCTTGGGCGGCATGCACCGCAACACCTTCATCAAAAGCCCCGAATTGCTGGATCGTACGCTTCGCCTCAAATCCAAGCCTTCTGTTCGCTTTGCCGGGCAAATCACCGGCTGTGAAGGCTACGTCGAAAGCACCGCCATCGGCCTGTTGGCGGGGCGTTTCGCCAGCCGCGAACGGTTGGACCAAGACACCACGCCGCCACCCAACACCACCGCGCTGGGCGCGTTGCTGGGGCACGTCACCGGCGATGCGGAAGCTGAAAACTACCAGCCCATGAACATCAATTTCGGTCTGTTCCCGCCCGCCGAAATCGATGATCGCCCGCCTGAGTTGCGCGGCAAGCGCCTCAAACGCGGGGACCGTAAAAAAGCCCGCAAAGCCGCCGTGTGCGCCCGCGCCTTGGCCGCTTTGCAGACCTGGATAGAGGATACGGCCATATGATCGAACTCTACGGACACCCCACCCAGAACGTGCTCAAAGCCAAAATCCTCATCGAAGAGCTGGGGCTTGAGCACCGCCTCATCGACGACCGCTTTCTTGAAGACGGCAGCGTCGAGAAAGAGCGTTTCAACCGCGCCAGCCCCACCGGACAAGTGCCCGGTATTTACGATCCAGATACCGACGCGGCGTTGTTTGAATCGTCCGCAATCATGATCTATTTGGCGGAAAAAACCGGGCGTTTCCTGCCCGCCCTGGACCGCCCGGCCCAGCGCGCGGAAACGCTCAAATGGTTGCTGTTCGAAGCCGCCAGCCTGACGCCCGCGATGCTCGACATCTACCACTACACCCTGCAAGCCGATGCGCCGCAGGTCTATTCCGAAGAGCGCGCGCGCACCCGCACGCGCCGGGCGCTGGACGTGCTGGAAGGTGCACTACGCCAAAACGGCGACCATTTGGCTGGAGAATATTCCATCGCCGACATGATCTTGTACCCGTGGATGACCATCTTGGAAGACTTCGCCGATATTGCGCTCAGCGACTATCCGCTCCTCGAAGCGTGGACCGCACGCATCGGCAAGCGCGAGGCGATCCAGAAGGCGGAAGCGTCCTAAACGCCCCCGCATTCCGTTTGCCAGCTAAATCACTTTATGTTGCATAATCTAAATATTGCACGATAGGCTCTCACATCGCCTCATGATTAGCAGCAAGGTCGTTTGATGCCCGTCCGTCGTGAAGATTTTTCGATCGACCCCCGAAAGATATACCCTTTAAAAGGGAAACTTTGGCTTCCCGATCAAGATGATCAGGTCCTTGGCCTTCTGCACAAATCCAAGACTTTGAAAAATTGGCAAATCGACCTGCCCCGCGGCATCTCGATAAGGGGGACGTTTCGAAATGTCCTGCTCAAGGCAAGCGGCTATCGCGAACCAACGGATCGAGACGTTGAGTTGTGGAACAAGCACTTCAAAGGTCCCAATGGTGATGTGCTCAGCCCTCAGGACGTTCTGAATTATGTGCAAGTTGACTTAAATCAGGAAGCACCGGGCACAACCATTTTGTGCTTCGTAAACGTCGAGCTGACAGAACGCAATGTCAGGCTTTTGCTCATCCCATACATCCACATAGACGAGGATACGTTAGTACCGCTGGGCTTAATGCGCAGAATTTTGACGCCGCAAACCGAATTGGTTGAGCATCACACGGCCGTGCGCTCAAAATACGACGCCGACGTGGATGACCCACAACGCGCCCAGATCGTCAAAAATTGCAAGAAAACCCCCTTTGTTTCCGCACTCACACGCAATTGCATCCGCCTCTATTTGGCGCTTGGCTACAAATCCATTGAGCTCACCGCGGGTTTCAGTGCGGGCAGCGCCGTATGGCCCAAATACGCCTTTTATCCCCGCACGGATAAGGAATGGAAAGAACTTAAAACCCGCATTCGCGACAAGCACATAAGCTTACCTAAACCAATAAAAATGGCCGCAATCGCACGTTTGCGCACCATCACGCGCAACAACGACCCTCAGAGTATTTATTGGCTCAGCGACATAACCTTGACAAAACTAAGTCTTAAGCCAAATTTATTTGATAGAAAGTTCGCTAAATACAAAGTAGGCGGCGTGTTGTTGCAGTCTCAGCGCTGGAAAGGTAAACTCGACCTGAGCAACCAACGCGCCCGCAAAAGGTTGGAAAAATATCTTGGCACAAAAAACTGTACATTACCTTGATGATAGCCGTCAGACCACACTTGGTCTGATGAAGACTATTCCCGGTGTGTACAGACCTGCGCACCAAGCGGGCGTAGCCACCAAAACGGCCACGACCGACACCTCGGCCGACGATAGCCTAGCCGACGGCAAACCCCACGCAAGCGACCTGCCTATCGTGCAGCGCTGTTTTCTGGCGATCGGCAGGGTGCTGGGTTACAGGCAGGTCGAGCACAATCAAGAAAAACTTGATCATGCTCGCTACCTCTCCAAAACCATGAGCACCCAGAGCCTTTCTTCGTATTTACACGAACAAGAGCATGAGAACGAGCCGTCAGGGCGCTAGATCAGGGCGCTAAAAACTCAGCAATCGCATCCGCCGCGTCCTCGGCGTAGAAATCGAGGAAAAAGTGACCCGCCCCGTCGATCACGGCAAGCTGGATTTTTTTCCCATCCACCATGGGCTCGACCGCTTCGATCAAACCCTTGACCACGGTGTCCTTGGTGCCCGCAATGACCAACACCGGCACCTTAATCAAGGGCAACAGGTTGGGCGTATGGCGGCGGTCGTCTTGTTCGTAATAGCTGATGAAGCTGTCCGCCGTGACGTCCGCACCAGGGCAGTACAGAACGCCCACGCCTTTCATGAATTCGCCGCCCTTGCCCGCATCCACCAGGGCCCGGGCCTGGGCATAGACCTTGGCGAGGGGCTGCTTGTGGGTTTTTTCAAAGCCCTTGGCCGCGCTTTTGGCGTTCCAGGTCGCGGGCGCGATCAGCACCACCTTGGACACCACCGGGTCGTTCTCGCGCGCCGCGAACCATGCCGTTTGATTTCCACCGCGCGAATGGCCCGCAAGCACCACGTCTTTCGCGCCTTGGCCCTTCAGCCAACCCAGCCACAGGCCGATTTCCACCATGGCATCGGAATGCTTGTGGGTGGCGGGCACTTTGCAGTCGTACATGCCGGTGCGCTTGTCGACGCCGAGGCTTAGCGTCGGCGCAAGAGAGCTGATGCCGCGTTCCGCCAGAAGCTTTTGTAAGTTAACAATAATTTCCATTTTATTGTGCGCCAGCGTGCCATGGGTCAGCAGCACCACGCCGTCCGCCACGGTTTTGCCATCGGCCAGCTCTAACGTCGCCCCCAGGGTCAAGCCGTCCGCGTTTTTGAGGCTCACGTCCTGGGCATGCGCGGCCAATGCGCCGCAACACACCAGCCATGCGGCGATGAAGCCTGTTTTGAATGTTTTAAGCATGTTTCGCTATCCTCCCGTACATGGGTTTCTTATATACTTTTTTAGGAGCCCTGTCTTTCAGGGCGTGGTATAGCAATTCACCGGAATTCGGCGCATATTGATATTATAAATCAAAGCCCTGTTCCGCCATTTGAGGTAAGGGATACAAACGGGACAAATGCCCCGCGAGACCAAGATACGCAACCACCGAACACCCTGGGTGAGAAGTCGCACGCGGGCGCGTGTTGCGTTGTGCGCCGTGCCGGTGCTCGCGCTGTGTCCCGTGCTCCTCTCGCTGCAGATGCCATCCGGCTTCAGCGTCGTCTCTCAAGCGCGTGCCCAGCAACTTCCCGATGCGGCGACGCAGGAATTGTTCCTGGCCGTGGATCGCAACGATTTAATCGCGGTCCGCGCCGCCGTCGATAAAGGTGCGGACATCGAAGCACGCGATTACACCGGAACGCAACCCGTGGACATGGCCATCGACCGGGGGTATTTCGATATCGCCCATTATCTGATCTCGGTGCGCAACGCTGCGCAGGCTCAACAAAGCGGCGAGCCTGCTCAACCCGTTCCCAGCGCCGAGGAATTGGCTCAATCGCAATCTCTTTTCCAAGCCCCTCCTCCACCTCAAGCTCCTGCGGTACAGACTCCTGAGGTACAGACACCCGAACCGCAAGCAACGGTGAGCGAGATGGCCCAGCCGGAACCGCCGCAGGTGGAAAACGATCCGTTCGTCGTGACGGTGCCAAGCGCAAGCCTGGCCGACGCCGAACCAAAAGGGGAAACGTCACCGCAAAACCAGCAGAATCCCGGTCAAGACGTGGCTCGAATCAAACCCGAGCCGACGCCAGATCCGGTATCGGAGCCGATATCGGAGCCAATGGTGCAAACGCAGCCGCCCGCGCCCGCCATCGAAGTCGTCACCCCGCAACAAGCCAAAACGGGCACGACCGAGAAAAAGGCAAAACCCTCGGCGACGAAAAGGTTCATCACCACCTTTCTCGATTTTTTCAAGCCGCCCAACGTCACCGGGGTGACTCGTCGCGAAAAGGACCGCAAGCAAACCACCGCCAGCATCACCGACGAAGAGCTGGCCAAGCAATTGCGAGAAATAGACGCCGAACGGGGCGACGCCGTGATCCAAGGGCCCGAGGTCCCGATTTCACCGGAGGAATTGGTGCGCCAACTCCCCCCGTCGCCGGACATTCCCGACCTGACGCCGGAAGAAATCGCCGCTCTGCAAGCCGACACGCCGGATTTGCCGCCTTATGCGGTCAGCGCGCCGGGCCAAGACCTGGGACAAGACAATGGCGAACCAATGCCCGCGCCCGAAGATGCCTTTGGCGATCTACAAATCGAGGACATCTCGGCGGCAGACGAACAGCCCCTGGAGACGCCTAAAACGGACGCATCTTCGCCCCCCCCAACGCCCGGGGTCAAGCAAGCCCCCGGCGTACCCGGAAAGGCCTACGACCCGAACAAACCGTTCGGCGGTGGCGTGGACCCGGACGTTCTGGCATTTTTAGGATTGGATGCGCGCACCGGACGTCCCATCGATGGGGCTCCTGAAGACGCTCAGGCCCAACAAACCGCAGAGGACGATCCCTTCGCATCCCCGTTTGAAATGCTAGATGGCGCAAAGGAGCCCGCCGTCTCAGACCTGCTTGAAGGCTTGGGCAAACCCCAAGACGTTGCAAGCAAATCCGCCAAAAGCCCGCCTGCACCCGGCGATGATCCATTCGCCACGCCGCCCCCTCAACCCGGTGGCGAGGTCGATGAGCTTGCCGGTCTTTTGGAAAGCACAGGAGAGAGCGTCAACGGCACCAAGGGATGGGACGTGACCAAGGTCGAAGGGGCGGATTTACCCGATCAGGTGGCCACGCCCACCGAAATCGAGCCCACGGGGCACGTTTTGGATGGGGTCGAGTTGGCGCTTGGCGCCGACACAGTGCTTGGTCAGGAAGTCGGCGAAGCCCGACTGAAACTGTTGGATCAGGAAAGCATCCACAAGCCGTGTATCGCCAAAAACCGCTCGGAAACGGTTTTTTGCATCGACACGGTCAGCTGGCCCTTCGAACTGGAAGAAAATTTCTTGGTCGATACCATCATGTATCAAGGCACCCGCGCCGTGGCGCGCTACGATGCCGGCAGGGCCACCAACTTCCATACCTTGTTTCGCACCGCCGCCTTCAAAAAGGTCATTGCCTATTACACCAAACGCTACGGTCAACCGACCCAGGTCATTCAACGCGCCATCGCTCCCTTGGCCGCGCCGCGCCAAGAAAACCCGACCTACCTGTGGCAAAGCCGCGAACCGGGCACGGACACCATAACCACGCTGGAAATTCGTGAATTCGACGATGCCTTGCCAGGTTTCCCCGACACCAGAAGCGGCGTGATTTTACTTTACCGCAGCCACGCCAAGCCGATTTTTCCACAGCTTTCGCAATTGGAACTGATGGTCCTCAAAGCCGACGGGACGCCTGCGCCCAGCGGCGGAGCAGGAGCAACATCACCCGGCGACATCTGGAATTAACGCCAAGGCGCTCAAAACCGGCCCGTCATTTTGCCCATCCACACGGACATAACAGCCCCCACACCCACGGGTGGCTCTTCAGTCAATGCAGGGTTCCAATGCTGCTTTTCAAGGCGCGCAATATGGCGGCCCGCAAGACGCGCCACCAACAAGGCCGGTAAAGCGGCTCTGGGCACCGTGCGTTCCCGTGCACAGCGCAACAGACCTTGCGCCCGCACCACCACGTCCTCTACCGCCGCGCCGACGGGCAACATGTCGCGTCGCCCTCCACTGCGGTAAGGCAGGGCGCGCATCAGGCCAAGCAACGCCCAGGCCGTGCCGACGTCATGTGCGCTCCGGTAGGCGGCCTCATCCTCTATGCCCAGGACATCCAACATCAAAGTATGCAGCGCGCCTCCAGTGGCTTGGGCATATGTGATCAAGTCCTCCAAGGTGTCCGGCCTTGCGCTCTCAAGATCGAAATTGCGCGCTTCAATCAAGGCCCTCAACCGCGGTGCACGATGCGCAAGCGCTTCGCGCTCCTCAGCCAACGCGCGGGCAACGGGATGGGATGGCGGACGGCCTTGTAAAATACCGGGGATGACGTCGGTCCACCATTGCAGCTTGATGCGCCCCAGCATAGGCTCCGAGACGGTCTCTGGGATGCGCGCCAATTCCCGGTTAAACGCGATCAGCGCCATCAACCCGGCACGCTTGCCGTACGGCGCGCTCAAAGCGCCGAGGTGCCTTTCACGGTCCTGGCGGCTGAGCTCGAGAACGGGGAAATCGGGTGTGGGCATGAAGCTGTCTTTGACCTGTTCGTTGGATGAGAGGCATACTCCGCAAGGGGGTGGTATTCTACGGGTATCTTGCGACAACATGAGAAATTTAAAATATTGATCTTTGATGGTTTGAAATTTCTCAAGATGTGCCTATCTTTTGGCAATCGTTTAGAACTGTTTCAATCATAGCAAACTCAATGAGGTCTCAAATGGCTTTTGAACTTCCCGCCCTTCCCTACGCCAAAGACGCTTTGGCACCGCACATCTCCGCCAACACCTTCGATTTTCACCATGGCAAGCACCACAACGCTTATGTCGTGAACCTCAACGGCTTGGTGGCTGACACCGACATGGCGAGCATGTCTCTTGAAGAGATCATGAAAGCCACTGCGGGCGACGCGTCCAAGGCTGGCATTTTCAACAACGCCGCGCAGGTATGGAACCACACCTTTTTTTGGAATTCTATGAGCCCCAATGGCGGCGGCGCGCCCACCGGCGCCATCGCGGACGCGATCAACGCCTCGTTCGGTTCCTACGCGGACTTCAAAGAAGCCTTCAAGACCGCCGGCATGACCCAGTTCGGCAGCGGCTGGGCGTGGCTGGTGAAAAAGGGCGACAAGCTCGAAGTCGTCAAGACGCCGAACGCCGAATGCCCGCTGACCGACGGCGCAACCCCGGTCATCACCTGCGATGTATGGGAGCATGCCTATTACCTCGATTACCAGAACCGCCGCCCGGACTTCCTGGAAGCGTTCTTGGACAATCTGGTCAACTGGGATTTCGCCAACGCCAACTTCGCCGGTTAAGTGGTCTCGGACGAACAAGCGAAAAGGCCCGGAGGGAAACCTCCGGGCTTTTTTTTGGGGATGGGGAAACAAATTCATGACAGCCCAATTGAACTTCGTAGGACACATAAGAACGACATACCAAACGACAGAAGAATGCCCTGGGCAGGCAAGGCCCCAAAATGGCACCAGTCAGATCATCGTTGATGACGAATATGCCTCGGCACTCGACGACCTAAAAGTTGGCGATCATATTCAAGTGCTCTATTGGTTTGATCAAGCGGACCGAAGCGTGTTGAAGACAGTTCCAAAGTGGTCCAAGACGCATGAAGAGCGCGGTGTCTTTTCGATCCGATCCCCCGCGCGTCCCAACCCGATTGCTTTAAGCACGGTTGAGATTTTCTCAATTGACGAAAATGAGCTAACCGTGACTGCGATGGACTGCATTGATGGCACCCCATTGCTGGACATAAAGCCCTATATCAATCAGTTGGAAGCATAACAAGGTAAATGGCCGCTTAGGCAGGAAGAACGTAAGCGTCCGGTGAGCCCCGTCTTGTTCCATGGGATCAATTGAGGCAGCACTTTTTGAACTTTTTGCCCGAACCGCAGGGGCATGGATCGTTTCGTCCGACCTTTTGGTGGTTTTGGTTGGCTGG